>Ga0118677_10001612_pt1 | contig 47382 bp, 40 predicted proteins | sample AliMusrvi5mmetaG_FD_86154 | JGI IMG/M metagenome (GOLD analysis project Ga0118677, IMG submission 86154) | reverse complement strand
CCCAGATAAAATTCCTCCCCTAGTAAAAAGGCAGTTCCCCTGTGTCAAAAAACCAACAAAACCCTTGATAACTATAGACCTCAACCACTCTTGGATTATAATCAAAAAAGTAATATTTCATTCTACAAAAGAGGTAATCCATGAAAAAGTTAGCAAGCATTTTTACTGCGTCCTTATTGTTAGCAATTTTTGCATCGTGTTCGTCGAGTACACACACAAACAATAACAATAATTCAGACTCAAACAACAATAATAACAGTGTTCTGAGTGGAGATGCAGTTATAGTTGCTGACACAACAATAGAAGTAGTTTCCCTTGATACGAGTAGCCCTTTACCTGCAACCGGAGAGGCAGTAACTTTAGAGGGTGGTCCATTTACTACAGTCGCTGGAGGCACTGCTGCAGGTGGAACACCTGTACACTCAACTGATGATGGATTAGCTGCTACTGGAGCAGGATTATCCGCAATTAGTATTGCTCCTGATACAACAGTAACTATATCCCTCAGCTATTCGGGATCAGAGACACTGGATTACTGTTCCGCTAATTCTCCGTTCCAAACTCTTGTTTGTACATTAGGTTCTGACCTTGTGATCACCAGACAAAGCATTTTAGATGCAATGGGGGAGAGTAGCACAGCATCTATATCTATAAATGTTGGAAAGAGTGGATATGACTCTAAAACAAGCAACGTAATCACAGCTACCAAATACAAGATCACTCAAGTTTCAGACATAACGAGTGGAGGAGATGATGTTCTAAACAATTTTGTTGCGTTTAATAACGCTATATATTTTGTTGCAAACGATTCAGAAGCTAATAGCAGACTTTATAGATACGACGGAGAAAGTATAACTCCGATCTCAAAGATAAATGAGCACGGTAATGACTATATCTCTGACCTAACTGTTTATGATGGAGCACTATATTTTAGAGCAGATAATATGGCTTCTGGTGGCGACAAACTTCATCGCTATGATGGAAGTAACATAACTCAAATATCGGATGTATGGAATGGGCATGCCGACGACATTAGGCATCTCGCAGTATGTAATGGTGCTTTATACTTTGTTGCATATAAAACTAACGGATGGAAAATTTATATGTTCGATGGCACTAATGTCACTCAGGTTTCAGATATCCACAGTGGTGCTGACGACCATCCTATTAGCCTTGCTGCGCTTAACGGAATTTTATATTTTAGTGCAGTAAGTACAGATAACCACGGCATTAAGCTTCACAGTTATAATCCCAACACAGGCATAATAACTCAACTCTCAGATATCATTCCCGGTGGAGACGAGTACGTTGACAATCTTACTGTGGCCAATGGGACTCTTTATTTTACCATTAACCATAACCAGAAACTTTATAATTATGACGGCACATACACAAATCAGATCTCAGACATTAATAGTGGAGGGAACGATGATGTTAAGAACGTTACTGGCTTCAATGGAGCCGTATATTTTACCGCAAACAATGGCACTGGATATAAGATATATCGTTACGACGGAGATAGCATAACTCAGATATCAAATATAAGAGACGGCGGAAATGATAAGCCATCTAATCTTACTGTATTTAATGGAGCCTTGTATTTTACAGCAGACACTTCACCTGACGGTTATAGTAAGCTTTTTAGATACAATGGAACAAACATTGCACAAGTTTCGGATATAAACAGTGGTGGGGAAGACGGTCCAGATAACCTTACTGTAGCAAATGGGGCTTTATATTTTAAGGCATCTAAGTTAGATGACAGTATGGTCTTGCGCGAAAAACTTTTTAAGCTTGAATAGCCCGTTGATTACGAAGTTTGTTATGATAGTGGACTACAAGCAATAAAATGCTTTGCTGAGTGACCACACATACAGTAAAATCGCCCTATGAAAACAGCTGCAATTATCTCCATTGGTTCAGAAATAATGCGTGGAAAAATAGAGGACACCAATTCCACTTATATTTCTAAGTGGCTTACCGGCCTAGGTATAGATGTTAGCTTCAGGCTAAGTACCAAAGATGTCATACAAGACATTATTGATGCAATTAAGCATGTAGATTCCTGCGACCTTATCATATTAACGGGCGGCCTTGGTCCAACCACCGACGATATAACAAGGGAAGCTCTGGCAGAACACTTAAATAAAAAACTTATATTTAAGGATGATGAGTACCAAAAAATAACTTCTTTTTTCAAAAAGCTGAACAGACCTTCTCCCGAATCCAATAAAAAACAGGCAGACCTAATAGAGGGGGCAGAGTTCCTGTATAACAACAACGGAACAGCACCTGGGATGTATTACAAAGACAACAACAAAATATTCGTCCTCTTGCCCGGTCCTCCAAAAGAAAATCAACCCATAATTCAAGAGCAGCTATCATTAAAACTAAAACAAAACGGTTTTGTAAGTAAAGAGCTTAACATCAAGATATACAGGCTCTATAACATTGGAGAAAGTGCAATAGCGGATATGTTCATCTCTTTTAAGGACGATGTAAGCATAGGCTATTATGCCACAACAGGCGGTTGGCTAGAGATACATATAAACGAGAACATCACCAGAAAAAGGCAAATAGAAAAAATACTTACAGATAACAAGGTCTTTTTCACCGACGATAAAGACCTTTCTTTAATGGTGTTGGAAGAGTTAGAAAAGCAAAAACAAACTATCTCCTTTGCAGAATCAATAACTGGAGGGAACATCTCTGGGGAGTTCGTAAAGAACTCCGGCGCCTCAAAAGTCTTTATGGGAAGTGTTGTTTCTTACTCTGATGATATCAAAAAAAGTGTATTAGGAGTACAACAGCATTCATTGGATTCACACGGCGCAGTGTCCGAAGAAGTTGTTAAAGAAATGTGCTATGGGCTAAAGAAAGTAATGGGCACCAGTATAGCCATAGCAGTATCTGGAGTTGCAGGACCACTGGGCGGAAGCGAGCAAAAGCCTGTTGGGACCGTTTATTTTGGATTTTTGTTTGGAAATAACTTTTATTCAAAAAAAGAGTTCTTCCCTGGGGTAAGGACCCGCATCATGTCCAGAGTAGTGAACACTGTCTTTGTAGAAATATTAAAAAATCTATGATAAAAACACCTTATGGCTAAACTATATTTTAGATACTCTGCGATGAACGCAGGAAAAACAACCCAGCTCATTCAGGTCAGACACAACTATCAGGAACGTGGTCAAAATGTTCTTGTCCTGAAATCATCAATAGATAACAGGGATGGCGCTGGAGTAGTAAAATCCAGAATAGGCATTGAATGCCCCGCAATACTTTTGAACAGCGATACAAACATACTAGAAGTGGTAAAACAAAATTTAAAAAAGGACAAAATAGACTGTCTCCTAATAGACGAGGCACAGTTCCTTAGTAAGGCTCAAGTATTGCAACTATGTTCTGTTGTAGATGAGCTAAACATTCCTTGCATGGCATACGGCCTAAGAAGCGATTTTAAAGGAAATCTTTTCCCAGGTAGTGATGCGTTAATCTCACTGTCTGACAGCATAGAAGAGTTAAAAACTATTTGCTGGTGTGGAAAAAAAGCAATAATGAACACTAGGCTTATGGACGGTAAGGCAGTGTTCGAGGGTGAACAGATACAAATAGGTGGGAACGAATCATATATTTCTTTGTGTAGGAAGCATTGGAGAGAAGGAAAAGTAAAAGCTTAGATCTTTACGTGAACTGGCATTATTACCGTAGTAACGCCATATTCCTGAAGGTTCTTCTGTATGGTCATGGACATATCGTTATGTAACAATTTATGATAGAATTTTTCGTGTTGGAACGTTAGTTTTCCGCAAAAAATAGTAGACTTAGGGAATTCTCTTGCTGTTTCCATACAAATACGAGTTGCAACTTCCACTACATCGGTGCCAAGATCATATTTATAACTAGCTGCAACACCAAGTCGTCTTGCATAATCAACATATTTTTCTAAAGCAAGCTTAGTGCTATCCTCGTGTTGTTGCAAATATTCCTTATCTTTAAAAGAATCGGTATCAACAACGGAAACAGAAACAAAAATTATGTTATCGTACAGACCCTGAAAATTTTCTATTATAGAAAGTAACGTGTAAACACCAAGACTATTGAATCCACTAACGAGTTGTATAGCTGTTCTTCCGTCTGGGTTAACTGGTTCATCATTATGAACGCTGGAAGAGATTGCAATTGTTCCTATTGAGCTATCTAGTTTTTTGATTGCCTTTTTTACTTTGTCATAATGCTTCCTTATGAGGGCACACAAGAATATCAACGATGATGTAATTACAAAGGTAAGCCATGCGCCCTCACCTATTTTTTCATAGGACACAACGCAAAGTATTGTAAAACAAAGTACGAACCCTATTAAGTGAACAGGGAGATGCGACTTCCATTTTGCTTCGGTTTTTCTGTGAGTTATAAAGAATTTTATCATACCGGTCTCTGACAGCGAGAAGGTTATAAAAACGTTTATGGAGTACATTACTATCAGTGTACCAATGTTGCCTTTGGTATATATAAGCAGTATTAAGGCTGCGCCACCCATCAAAGCAATACCGTTTATCATTGTGAACCTTTCAGAAAGAGCAGCAAATCGACGAGGAAACCAGCCATCCAAGGCCATGTTGGACATAACTCTTGGACCGTCTATAAATCCAGCCTGGGCCCCTACAACAAGCAAAGCGCCTTCTGATACTATGGTTATAAGAGCAAGCTCTTGCCCCCAAGACCAACCAGAAAAAAGCTTTTTAGCAAGTACAGCGTTCATCGTTTGCCCTTCAGTAGGAACTATACCCAATAAAAGATAGCAAACCAAAAGCCCACCCGCAGTAAGTGCCAGGGACACAGCCATGTAGACCATGGTTCGTTTACCAGTTTTTACTTTTGGATCTTTCATTATTTGTAGACCGTTAGAGACCGCTTCTATACCTGTGTAAGTACCGCCACCCATAGAATAAGCTCTAAGGAACAAGGCGAGCATTCCCATCCAACCAAGAGTAGCAAGACCACCCTTAAAGTCGCTGTGTATCTGGTGTGATACAGCGGTTATGTTTGAAGCGTGAGAGGATATCCCATACCCTATCAAAACGATGTGGGTAATTATGAATATAACGAATATAGGGGCTAGAAAATTTATTGATTCCTTAACTCCCCTGATGTTTAGAACTATCAAAAGTAATATCATCGCTATACAAAAAATTAATTTATATTTGTGATACTCCATTGGTAAGAAGCTGAACAAAGCATCTCCACTGGCAGCTATAGAAACTGTGATGGTCAAAACATAGTCAACTATTAAGGCAGAACCGGATAGAACTCCCGCCTTTTTTCCTAAGGTATGTGTTGCAACAACGTAACCACCACCACCGGTCGGAAAGTATTCTATTATTCTCGAATAAGCATAAGCTATTATGAAAACTGTAAGTGCCGTTGCACAGGCCAATGCTAAGCCTAAATACGAATGACCAACTATCACTCTGAATGCTTCTTCTGGACCATAGGATGAAGAAGAAAGTCCGTCCGCGCCAAGACCAATCCACGCCAAAGCCGGAATTAACGCCAGTTTGTGGAATATATGAGGATCGTTTATATCCTTGGGGTCCCCAAAAATCCTGTGTTTTAAATCTCTAATATCCATAATTGACCTTATTGAGTTAAGATTCTATACTTCCGCCAATGGTTTACAAAGGATTAATATTAGTGTCTATTCTTTTTTTGACAGCCTGCAGTTCCGCCCCGCCGGCGCCTTACAGTACCGTCAGTGCGGCCTCAGAACCTGTAATAAGGATCTACTTCGCTAATTACGATTATACTTGGGGTGCTGCCTTAAAAGAGCTACAACGATTTAACTTAAAAATATCCAACAAGGACTCTGGGGTTATAGTTACAGAAGACATGACAGGCTACTCAAGCGGTTTTGTGAGGAGCCAGTTCAGGTTCTATTTCGACGTAAAACTGGAAGCCCTGCCACCTGAAAATGGTCTTCCGCAAACACAAGTGTCCATAACAAAGTTTATCTACAAAATGGGAGGTATCTCCCCTGACAGATCTGTGCAAAGCAATTTTTTGGATGAGAAAGTAATACACTATAGAGTTAAAAGGCTATTGGAAATAGAAAGGAAAAAACTTGAAAGAACTGGAAATCAAAGTACTAAAGTTCATTAGAAAAGAGGAATTGCTAGAGGCTGGCGAACGTCCTTTGGTGGCAGTGTCCGGCGGAATGGATTCCATTACGGCCCTTTATGTTATATACGACCTTTGTCCTTTATTAAAAATACCAATGCCTGTTGTTGCTCACGTTAATCACAAATTACGAGGAGCGGAAGCTGACAGAGATCAGGAATTCGTAAAAAAGATAACAGAGGACCTTGGTTTGGAATTCGCCACAAAGTCCTTTAATATACGTGACCTCGCCAAGGATGAGAAACGTTCCATTCAAGAAACAGCAAGAAAATACAGACTTAAATTTTTGGAAGACACTGCAAAAAAATTCGGCTGTAGCAAAATAGTAACTGGGCATAACGCTGACGACCTTGCAGAAACAGTGCTAATGTGGATAACCAGAGGTTCTGGCCTTAAAGGCGCTTCCGGCATTTTGCCTAAACGCAGTCTTTTTGTAAGACCATTATTATGTTGCTCCAGAAAAGAGATAGCATATTTTGCAGAAAAGCGCGGGCTGATACATGTTGAAGATTCTTCTAACAGCAAGCTTGATTATGTAAGGAATATTATAAGAAAAGAAGTTCTGCCATTGCTGGAAACAAAATGCTACACCTCTGCCAGAAAGAACCTTGTTCGTTTTGCCACCTTGGCAAAAAATGACCTTAACTATTTGGAAAAGGTGGCAGAAAAAAGTTTTCTAGAACTTGCCGGTCCCCTTGAAGGTAAAAAGGAACTAAGCATAGACGTAGACATGTTGCAGGAACTCCATCCCTCCATAAGATCAAGAGTGTTGCGTAACATGATAAGGCACGTTGCAGGAACGCTTGATAATGTCTCGCAGTTACATATAGAAAAAATAATAGAACTATGCGAACAAAAAGAAGGCGGGCGTCGTCGTTTGAGTATCCCTGGTGGTTACGAGGCTATAAAAACATATTACAGATTACTGATACGTCCAGCTCTTAGAGTTGATAATATCGCAGAAAAAAAAGATGGTGAATTCATTTTGAACTATCCAGGGGCTACCATAATAGATGAACTTGGACTAAGGCTTGACATCAACATCCTTGCCGGTGGCACAGCGATAGAAAAATACCACTTCGACGATCCGTACATAACTTTCATAAATGCAGACAAAGTAAATCTACCGCTTAAAGTACGTCTTCCAAAGCAGGGAGATACTTTTATTCCGCTTGGTTCAACTGGAACTAAAAAACTTAGCGATTTTTTTATAGATAACAAAATACCTTCAGATGAAAGATGGAGCATCCCGCTGCTAATCGACGACAAAGATGTAGTATGGATAATTGGGCGACGTATAAGCGACCTCTATAGGATCGACTTCACCAGTAAAAATGTCCTAATGATCAAGGCCAGTTGGCTCTAAAATAATCTAAAAGAACTTGTTTGTGGTCAAAGCATAGCTTTTGTTCTTTACCTAGTTTTAATATTTCTTCCTTGGTGAATAAACCAAAGTTCTTTGCATCATCCCCTGCAAATGGTGCAGTTTTACACGTCGCTGTAAAAACAAGCGTTACCGTGTGCCATCTTTTGTCACGTTTTGGATCGGAGTAGGTGTGAAATTGTTTTAAATCATAAAGTTTAACGTTTATTTCTTCTTTCATTTCTCTTTTGACTGCTTCTTCTACAGTTTCACCAACATCCACAAAACCACCTGGTATTGCCCAACCGTATGGAGGATTTTTTCTTTCTATCAGTATTATTTTATTTTTATATTTAACAATAGCGTCAACTGCAAGTTTTGGAGTTATAACTTCTCTACTTTTTTTCATTGGCTATGCCACCAGCTTGCATTAAATACTCTATCATAAAATTATCCATCTCACCATCTAAAACAGCGTTGATGTTCCCTTCTTCATAATTAGTCCTGTGGTCCTTTACCATTTGGTATGGATGCAGAACATAAGAACGTATTTGGCTGCCCCACTCTATTTTCTTTTTTACGGAATTGGCTTTATCTACTTTTTCTTGTCTCAGTTCAAGTTCTCTCTCATAGATCCTTGATTTCAACACTTTCATCGCTGTGGCTTTATTCTTATGCTGTGATCTTTCGTTCTGGCATTGTACAACAATACCTGTTGGCGCGTGAGTTATCCTTACAGCAGAATCAGTAGTATTTACGTGCTGTCCTCCGGCTCCTCCTGCTCTGAATGTATCTATTTTTAGATCAGTTTCCTTTATATCTACTTCTATCGTGTCATCTATTTGTGGCGATGCAAAAACTGCTGCAAAGGAAGTATGTCTGCGTGCATTACTATCAAAAGGAGATATTCTAACAACCCTGTGAATACCATTTTCCGCTTTTAAATAACCATAAGCGTAGTCCCCATCTATAAGAAGGGTCACACTTTTTATTCCTGCTTCTTCCCCTGCCTGATAATCAACTACTTCGTGCTTGAAACCTTTCCGCTCTATCCAGCGAGTATACATCCTGAAAAGCATTTGAGCCCAATCCTGAGCATCAGTACCTCCAGCACCTGCATTTATTGTTAGAACAGCACCCATGTGGTCAGATTCACCACCTAGCATTTTTCTGAATTCCATCTGCGATAATATTGTAGCTATTTTTTGTGTTTCTTCTTTTATGTCCTTTAACATTCCTTCATCATTTTCCGCTTCTATGAGGTCTATTAGTTCTGCATTGTTCTGTATTCGCTTGTTCAATATTTTGAACTCTTCAACAAGTTTTCTTATAGAAGAGGCCTCTTTGTTTAGAGCCTGAGCCTTTTCTTTATTGTTCCATACGTCTGCGCCAGAAAGCTCTGCCTCAAGCTCGGCAAGTCTTTTGCTCTTAACCTCTATATCAAGGACTTTAGAGAGCTTTTCTCCCCTATCCTTAAAATCCTTAAAACTCTCTCTTAGCTCTTTTAAGCCTTCCATTTTAAAGCTTAAACCCCCTTCATTATGTTGCGCTGCATGGTGAACATTTTTTCTCTTTTGGCCTTACTTACCTTTTCATGATCATATCCATAAAGATGCAGTATCCCATGTACCAAAAGTTCTTTTAATTCAGTGTTCAAGGCCCTTCCGTCGCTTTTTGCGTTTTTATAGGCTGTATCTATACTTATTATTATATCCCCTGCGCAGGCCACTTTGCTATGTTTTGGAAAATTTTTTGGGATCTCAAAACTAAGGACATCAGTTGCGCTGTTTTTTCCGCGGTAAACCTTATTAAGTTTTTTTATTGTAGCGTCTTTTACCAGACAAATATTTATTATAGCCTTGTCACAATTGAGTTTCTGCAGAGCCTTCTTTGCCGTCGTTATCAACAATTTTTTGGGTAACCGTATCCCATTTTCTTTTGTCACTGATATTTCCATTTTTATCCTCGGTATTCATTTCTGGATACTCTATCCTGTTGTGATGCAAAGCTATGAGTATCTTTGTATATATTTGGCTTATGATCTTAAGTCTTTTAAGGGTTATGTTACATTCATCGAATTGTCCGTCGACGAACATATTGTTTATGATCGTATCAACAGTATGTTTTATCCTAGCCGGAGTTGGTTCTTCCAAGCTTCTGCAAGCTGCTTCGCAAGAATCGGCTATCATTACCAGTACTGCTTCCCTACTCTTTGGTTTTGGACCTGGATATCTAAAATCCAGCTCATTGGTATCTTTGCTTTGCTCCATGGCCTTACTATAAAAGAACTTCATCAGCGAGGTTCCATGATGCTGTTCTATTATATCAATTATTGGTTTGCCAAGTTTCCATTCCTTTGCAAGCTTAACACCATCCTTAACATGGGAAACAAGTATCCTTGCGCTCATAGTTGGGTTCAATTTATCGTGAGGGTTCATAACACCCTGCTGATTCTCTATAAAGTACATTGCTTTGCCTATTTTACCAACATCGTGATAGTAGGACCCCACCCTTGCAAGCAGTGCATTAGCACCCGTTGCGCTGGCACCGGATGAAGCAAGCTGTCCAACTATCATGCAGTGATTATATGTACCTGGAGCCTTTATAAGGAACTCCCTCAATAAGGGATGATTTGTATTAGCAAATTCCAAAAGTTTTATATTGGTCGTGTAATTAAAAACATACTCAAACACAGGCATCATAGCTTCTGTAACAAAGGAGGCTAAAAGGCCGCTGGCAAATCCTGCGACCATTGCATACAGCGTATGGTGCCACGAAAAATCTATAGAATAAACTTTAGATACAACTATAATGATTGCGAACACCGACTGAAAAAGTCCAGTCATGACTCCAGCGTAGAACAGGTTACCTCTTTCTTCGAACTTAACTATCATTGCAGAAGCAAAAAAGCCCGAGAACAGAACATAGCTAGCTATTGCAAAGTTACCTTCGCTCATTGCTCCAACTATGGCCGCCGCCATTATTGACATTATTGCAGAGAACTCTGTAGTAAGGATTATCCTAACTATGAACGCCATAGAAATATATGGGAATAAAAGAATGAACACTTCTGACGGTATATCTGGGAAGTAAGCTGCTAGCCCAGACGATAGCATAGCCCATAATTTAAAAGCGACCGCATAGATCACAGTACAAAGACCAAGAATAACTACATCCTTGGTCCTAGGTTTTAGCATATACATTGAACGTTTTGTGTACATGATGAGGCTGTAGGCTATGAGAAAGAAAAACAAAGAAAAGAACGAATAGTAAATGACGTCGTGATATCCAAGACTGGCTTTTTTAAGCTGATTCAGTATCATCATTTGCCTTTTTTCTATAGGCTCACCTTCTTTAACTATGATTTCTCCTCTGTTTATTTTAACAACTGCTTTTTTAACTCTTTCTCGCGCTATTTGTCTGCCTGTAACAGTTTTGTCCTTGTTAAAAGTAAGGTTCGCCCTCACCAAGGACTCCGTTGTTACGTCTATGGCCCTTGTTTCTTCTTTGGTAAGCTTGCCTGAGATCTCAGCAAGTTTGCTATCCATCATCAAGCAAACATCATTCACAGTAACTATAAGTTGCAATAGCTGCACCGTCTTAAGACGTTTTGTTTCTCTTTTAACATTTTCCGCAACCGGCGAAACATCATTTATAAGGATCTCTCCAGGTCCTTCTTCCATTATGATTTCTTTGTCATCAACAATGTACCTATCAGGCACAGCACTCAACACATAAAGAACTGCACGCTCAAGTCTCCAAGAAAATCCATTTTTATGAAACACTTCATACGTAGCTGGGTCCATAGGTCTGCCCAAGGCTTCCTCAAAAACACCTTTTGCATTAGGGGTTGTAGGGTTCTGCCTTAGTACTTTGAAGGCATCATGAACTCTTTGCTTAACAAGGTTCAAGGTTCCTGCATCATAATCGAACACAGGGGGAATTATTCTTTCCGCCTCTTTTGCTGCTCTTTCTGTAGCACTATTATCTTCAAATTCTATTGTCTGCGAAGCTTTTATGTTCCGATCAGCAAACTCACCAAGCTTGTATGAGCCATAACTTTGAGTCATGTTTATATTTACAAGAAAGGACATAACTATAGAGAACACAACAGCCATTAAAATGGCTTGATTGGTCTTGGAATTTCGGAAAAAAACGATTATTTTTTCATAAAATTTCTTATTAAACATTTTTGTTCATACACTCTCTATATATTAGCGCTAGCGTTACATAAAGGAACGCCACCACAAACGCATCTATTACCACAGCAAGGTATGGTGGTGTAAACAAAGCTAAAAAAGAAAAAATAGAATAGAAAAGAAGATAGAACATTATTTTTAGCCTGTACCCCTTTGTAATGCTTATACTTTTTGAGATCGCATTCAACGTGCCTGTTCGTTCATCACCTGAGATAAGGAAAAAGGCCATGATAGTAAAGCCTGACCAGATTATTCCACCTATCGCCAAAATGCTCCCCGCAATGAACACGGGTGACCAAACAGCTATTAGGGCCAGCATGTTAAAGATCCTGTTAGCGGTGATGAATGGTTTAAAAGACGCAACCTTAATGGTTCCACCGTCAATGGCAATTAAGACCATTGGTAAGAACCCGGTAAGGAATAAAAGTAAAAAAATGAACCAAATAGAAAGTTTTAAATATTCCGCCATAAAAAATGACAGAAAAGAGGAACTGGAAAGGTATGGAAGAAGTGGCTTAGTTAGGAATTCATATTCCAAAACGCTATAGGCAAGTGCTAAACCCAGCAACGATGCTGGATTCTGCTTTATAACACCCCAAGCCTGCTTCAATTTGGCCATTATAGACTCCCTAAACTAATGTTTGTCTACAGAACGTGCCTTCTGGTTGTACCCTTTGTCACCCTTGATGAAAATATATTCATCTTCATCACCGACGAATAGCTTTTCTCCCTCTTTAAGTACAAGAGCAAGTTGAAGAACTTGATCTGCATCTTTTACTGGATGTATTATAAGTTCTTTCAAAATGGACTCTGGAACTTCGTAAAGATCTTTTGCATTCTCTTCTGGGATTATTACTTCTTTAACACCAGCTCTGTATGCAGCCATTATTTTTTCTTTTAAACCACCTATTGGGAGCACATGACCTCTTATTGTTATTTCACCGGTCATTGCAACGTACCTTTTAACAGGTCGCTTTGTTAGAGCAGACACTAGCGACGTAGCAATTGTAACTCCAGCGCTTGGTCCGTCTTTTGGTATAGCTGCTTCTGTTGCATGTATGTGTATGTCTGTCTTTGAATAAAAATCTTTATCTAGTCCAAGTTGTCCCGCCCTACTCCTAACATAGCTTATGGCAGCCTTTGCGCTCTCGCTCATTACTTGGCCAAGATGCCCAGTAACCTCTACCATTCCGCGCCCAGGCATTACTGTAACTTCTACTACGAGCATTTCTCCACCGACGGAGGTCCATGCAAGACCATTGGTAGAACCTATTTGATCTTCACCTTCTGTTACACCATATTTGTATTTTGGTGCTTCAAGGAATTTTTCTATTAGAGCCTCGTTGAGGATAATTTTTGTTTTCTTTCCTTTTGACTCAAGTATTGCTCTTGCAGATTTTCTGACAAGTGTACCAATTTCTCTTTCTAGATTTCTTACACCAGATTCTTTTGTATAGCGTCTTATTACGAACAGCAATGATTGAGTGGAAAGACTTATTTGGTCTTCTCTTAATCCATTCGCAGCTAGCTGTTTTGCCACTAGGTATTTTTTAGCAATGTTGAGTTTTTCTTCCTCTGTGTAAGAAGACAGTTCAATAACTTCCATTCTATCCAATAGTGGACCAGGTATCGTGTACATGCTGTTAGCCGTAGTTATGAACAACGTTTTAGAAAGATTGTAGTCCAACTCAAGATAATGATCGTTGAACGCAAAGTTCTGTTCAGGATCTAGAACTTCCAACAATGCTGACGCTGGGTCACCACGCTGGTCGCTGCTCATCTTGTCTATTTCATCCAACAAGAACACAGGATTTATTGTTCCTACCTTTTTCATTCCTTGTATTATTTTTCCTGGCAATGCGCCAACGTATGTACGTCTATGCCCTCTTATTTCTGCTTCATCCCTTACGCCACCAAGTGACATACGAACGAATTTTCTGTTAACAGCCCTTGCGACGGAGTGAGCCAAGGAAGTTTTTCCTGTCCCCGGAGGTCCAACAAGGCACAATATTGGTCCTCGTAGATCGCCTGCCATTGTTTTAATGGCTATGTAATCGACTATTCTATCTTTAACTTTTTTTAGACCATAATGATCTTCGTCCAATATCCTTTTTGCTTCTTCTATGTCGTTATTATCAATGGACGCTTCTTCCCAAGGAAGTCCTATTATCCAGTCAATGTAATTCCTTACAACAGCGCTCTCTGCGCTCATTGGGGACATCATCTTTAATTTCTTTAATTCTTTTTCTGCACGTTCCCTTGCCTCTGCAGACATCTTTTTCTCTTTTATCTTGTTGGCAAGTTCTGTGACCTCATCCTGCTCTTCCTCTGAACCAAGTTCTTTTTGGATAGCGTTGATCTGCTCATTCAAATAATATTCTTTTTGGTTCTTTTCTATTTGCTGTTTAACCCTGTTCTTTATTCTTCTTTCAAGCTGCAATATTTCCATTTCTGCCTGCATCAGCGCCAAAAGCTCTTCCAATCTTTTTGCAACAGAAAGTAACCCTAAAAGTTTTTGTTTATCATCTAATTTTAATGCCAAGTGTGCAGATATTGTATCACTAAGACGAGAAGCATCATTAATGCTGTGTATGGTCATTAACATTTCTGGTGGGATCTTCTTGTTAAGTCTTACATAACGTTCGAATTGGTTCTTTACTGCTCTTACAAGAGCATCAAGTTGAGCCTCATCAACGTCCGCAACATCCTCTATATCTTCTGCTTCTACACTAAAGAATTCTTCCACAGAAACGAACTTATTTACTTTTACCCTCTTTATACCCTCTATGAGCACTTTTACGGTGCCGTCAGGAAGCCTTAGTAACTGGATGACGTTACCCACAACGCCTATATCAAACACGTCGTTAGGACCAGGATTATTGACCTGTGCATCCTTTTGAGCGACTAGAACTATGTCTAATCTCTTGTTAATAGATTCTTCCAGCGATCTGATGGATTTGTCCCTTCCTACGAAAAGTGGAACCACCATGTACGGAAAAACCACCATCTCTCTTAGTGGTAGCAGCGGTAATGTTCTAACGGTTGCCATATTCCCCCCTTATTTATGCTATCTCTTTATCCTTGTTGTCCCTATATATGATAACAGGTCTTTCTCCCTTTTCAACAACATCCCTGCTGATGATACATTTTGCGACATTCTCCTTGGATGGTATTTCGTACATCACTTCTCGCAATATTTTCTCGAGAGCTGCTCTAAGCCCACGAGCTCCAGTACCCCTGTTCATGGCGCTCTTTGCAATAGCTTCCAAAGCACCTTCCTCAAAAGCGAGCTCTACATTCTCATATTCAAATAATTTTTTGTACTGTTTGGTTATGGCGTTCTTTGGTTTTACAAGTATTTCTACCAGGGCTTTCTCGTCCAATGCATTTACAGCAGTAATTATAGGAAGCCTTCCAACGAACTCAGGTATAAGACCGAACTTCAAAAGATCTTCTGGTTCTACTTGGCTCAAATAAAGTTCCTTTTGCCTTTCTGAAACTTTTTTTATGTCTGCGCCAAAGCCCATCACTTTTTTAGATAGCCTTTTTTCTACCATTTTATCGAGCCCAACAAAAGCCCCACCACAAATGAACAATATGTTCCTTGTGTCTATTTGTATATATTCCTGATGAGGATGTTTTCTTCCACCCTTTGGAGGAACACTTGCCTTTGTGCCTTCGATTATTTTTAATAGAGCTTGTTGAACGCCTTCTCCGCTTACGTCCCTGGTTATAGAAGGATTATCGCCTTTTTTGCCTATCTTATCTATTTCGTCTATGTAGACTATGCCTTTTTGTGCCCTTTCTACGTCGTAGTCAGCAGCTTGCAATAGTCCAAGTAGAATGTTCTCTACGTCTTCACCAACGTAACCTGCTTCTGTTAAAGTAGTTGCATCAGCTATTGTAAAAGGAACTTTTAATATTCTTGCAAGTGTTTGTGCAAGGTACGTTTTTCCGCAGCCTGTAGGCCCTATTAAAAGAATATTACTTTTTTGTATTTCTACGTCGGATTCATCTATGGTACCCTGACCGAAGATCCTCTTATAATGATTATGGACTGCAACTGCTAGCGTCTTTTTTGTTTCTTCCTGACCTATTATGTAATTATCCAACACCGCTTTAATTTCTGACGGTTTTGGCATTTTGTTAACGCCATCCTTTGTACTTTCTTTTCTTATTTCGTCCTTAAGAATGTCGTTGCAAAGTTCAACGCATTCATCGCATATAAATACCGCAGGCCCCGCGATAAGTTTTCTTACATCTCGCTGACTCTTTCCGCAAAAAGAGCAAACAAGATTTGGGAACCCTGTAGAACTACCACTTGTGACGGACATATCTCCCCCTAACCTACGACTTTATCTATAACTCCATATTCTTTTGCTTCTTCTGCAGACATAAAAAAGTCCCTGTCAGTGTCTTTTTGTATGTGCTTCATATCCTTACCTGTATTTTCTGCCATCATTTTATTTAACTTTTCTTTAAGCTTTAAAATTTCTTTTGCATGGATCTCCATATCCGAAGCTTGCCCGCTAAAACCACCTAATGGTTGATGCAGCATTATCCTGGAATTAGGCATTGCATGACGTTTACCTTTTGTTCCTCCAGCGAGTAAAAAAGCCCCCATACTGCACGCCTGTCCAACACAGTAAGTTGCAACATCAGATCTTATATGGCGCATGGTATCGTATATCGCCATCCCAGCAGTAACGACTCCCCCAGGAGAATTTATATAAATACTTATATCTTTATCTGGAGCATCAGCCTCTAAAAATAACAACTGTGCAACAATAACGTTGGCGAGGGCATCATTTATTTCACCACCAATAAAAATTATCCTGTCCATTAATAGACGAGAATAGATGTCGTACTGGCGTTCTCCCTTTGCTGTTTGCTCTATAACGTAAGGCATTGGAATGTAGGTCATAAAGATTTATTTCTCCCTTGGCGCTTTCTTCTCTGTTATTTTAGCCTGTTCGCTCAAATAGTCGAAGGTTTTTCTTTCTGTCAAAGTTCCAACTACGGCCCTTTCTATGTTCTTTTCGCCATACTTTTCTTTAAGCTTTTGTACAGTAAGACCCATAGACTTAGCAGCAGCTTCCATTTCTGCCGTTATTTCTTCTTCGTTAGGAGTTATGGACTCCTTTGCTGCTATTGCTTCCAGTATATAAGAAAGTCTGACATCGTCCTCACAGGCTTTTTTAAGCTCTGTTTTGTGCTGGTCTAAGACTTCTCTTTTTTGCTTCTCGGGCACTTTTCCGGCCTGATAACCAAAAATATTCTGTAACGCTCTTTGTTCTATTTCTGGGATCTTCCTCTGTATCTCTGATTCAGGCACGCAGAAAGTGTTCTGCTCTAAAAGTTTATCTATAAGTTGTCTTCTTATCCCACTCATTTTTGCTTCTTCTTTTCTTTTCTTTATGTTTTCCCTTACAGTCTCAAGAAATTTATCTTTTGACTCACCCAAAGATGCCTCTTTTACAAGTTCATCTGTAAGCACAGGGACTATTCTTTCCAACAATTTATTTAACTTAACTTTGAATTTTGTTTCTTTGCCCCTTAACTCTTCTGAGTAATAATCCATAGGGTATTGGTGTGTTATTTCTTTTTCGTCGCCTATTTTCATTCCCTTTATGCCTTCAGATAAAGCTTCAAGAAGCATGTTCTTGTCGCCTAATTTGCAAACATACGCCTTAATGCTAAGGTCATCCTTTTTTGCACCATCAACAAATCCTTCCAAATCTATATCCATCCAATCACCGTCCATAACAGGGCGGTTCTCTTCCAAAGTTTTCATGTCTGCACGGCTTTCCAGTAATCCGTTGACTATATTAGAAACATCGTCGTCAGTAGGTTCTGTTGGAAAGGCATCTACTTCCAACCCTTTGTAATCCTTCACCTCAAACACCGGACGAACTTCTACGATAGCTTCAAAGGAAAAAGGTTCATTATCCTTAAAGACCACATTGGTTATTTGCGGATAGCCAACAGGTTCTAACTTATTGTCCATTAGGGCCTTGGCATAAGCCTTGTTTATCAACTGCTCTGCGACCTCTTCCTTAATGGCTGTGGCATAAGCTTTTTCTACCACCTCTTTAGGTGCCTTGCCTCTTCTATAACCTTTTATGACAGCGGTTTTATTAAGTTTTTCTAGAGTAGAGTCCAGTTCCTGTTTGACCGTTGCGTAAGGTATCTCCACCTTAAGTTTTTTAGAAATTTCTGAAACATTTTCGAGTTTTACGTTTAAATCCTGCATGATGTTAAGTCTTCCTCCTAGTACTGTTATTAATTATAGCATTATCAGAGCTTGCAAAAGCTAACATTCTTAACGGATTTTGTCTATAAAAAGGCTAAAAACTCGGGCTGTGAGTACGTTTTCCAGGACTTCCTAACAAAAAAAGGAGCCTCTTTTAGGGTAGTTAAGTAGGCTTTCGTTTTTGGGTCAGAGGGGTACCCACTACCGAAATCCCCATATTCTACCTTGAGCGCCTCTATGATTGAGTCTCTAGTGAATTTTGCAACAACACTGGCAGCAGAAACCTGTGGGTACAAGGTATCTGCCTTAAAACTACACAGGAGTTCTTTATCAGAAGTAAGTTTTTTCTTTATCATCGACGTAAAAACAGCAGGTGTTTGTGGAGAGTCTATGATCACTTTTATATTACCATCATACGCATTTATTATTTCAGCGAACACGCAGCACTCTAACTGGTTCAATCCGTTGGACGCAACAGAAACATCTATCTCGTTAGGCCATACAACAACTGCTTTGGTCCACAGAGCTTCATCCTGGATAAGTTCGAACATATATTGTCTTTTTTGTGGACTTAATTTTTTTGAATCCTTTAGACCAAGCTCAACAAGCATTTTTGTACTTTGCTCATCGAGAGCGACTCCAGCAATGACCATAGGCCCAAGCACAGGCCCCCGTCCAGCTTCATCTAAACCCATTACGATGTTCATAAAGTGAAAAATATTGCAATTTAGGATTATTGTCATTAAGAATATGATAAAAGAGGTTCTATGAACGTTTATTATTTCCTCAATAAGCCTGAGTGCAAAAAATATTCTGAATATACTCATGTATCTTCGCTGATACAAGAAATAAGTTCTAGATTCGCCATAGGTGACAAGAGTATAGATAAGACCGTTTATAAGAATGAAGAGTTCGATGTTAAAGTATTAAGCCTGCACAGCACGCCAACAAAAATACACGAAGAACTTGGCCTAAAGACCACTTGCGACAAAAAAAGCAAGGTTCGTATGTATCTAAAAAAATTAGCCCACAAAAGTTTTAAAGTACCCGCTGTACGAGGAATACAGCCAGGAAGCATACTCCATTATTTTAAACCGTATCAGCACAAAAGAAGGAGCGTCAGCTTTACAAAAATATTGGAAATAACCTCATTAAAGGAGATCACGAACCCAGAGTTTTTTGGAAAAAGAGGGGATATTTTCCACACTATCAAATTAATAAAAGAAGCAGATATACTTTTAACACACAGCGAGTATATGGTGGAAGAATTAAAATCCAAGCTTTTTGCAGATGAAAAAAAGATAAGAGTAATCCCTCGTGGGTTCACGTTCAAACAACCTTTGGAAAAAACAGAGAATTATGCACTCTTCTGTGGAAGAATAGCAAAATACAAGAACCTTGAGTTGATGATACATGCCTTCCATAAAGCTGCACCTGCAGGCATGCAGCTCAGGCTAATAGGAGATACTTCTTGCAAGCATGAGGACCACTATTTTGAACATATAAAAAAAATAATACAGGAACTACCTAACGACAGGGTTAAGCTTGTTGGTTATGTTACACAAGATAAAATTTGGAGCATCATGGGTAAGGCGAAGTTCCTGATCGAACCATCTTTTATTAATGATTTTCCGGATTCAATAATAGAGGCACAAAGTCTTGGCATCCCAGTAATCGCCTCAGATATTTCTGCACATAAAAGCGTATGCGCACAAACTGTCCTATATTTTTCTGTGCTGTCACAACCTTCATTGGAAGAAAAAATAAGGTATCTTTGTGAGGATAATAAAAAATTCAGCAATGAGATGTTAGAAACAGGTAGCCTAAATGCACAAAAATATTCCTGGGATAAGGTCTCCCAAGAATACCGTTCATTATATAAATCTTTGTAAAAGACAAGCTAATAGGCGCTTGAATACAAGTTAGTTTCTAGCTTCCTGCTTTGCAGCTTCTCTCTTTTTAGCTTCTTCTACTACTTTTTCTTCTATTGCCTTTGGCAACCTCTGATAATTATAGAATTCCATAGAGTAATTAGCACGACCACTGGAAACAGATCTTAGCGTAGTTGAATAGCCGAACATTTCCATCAAAGGAACAAATCCGTTCAGTTTTTGAGAACCCTTTCTGAACCTTCTCATGTTCTCTATACGACCTCTTCTTCTGTTGATGTCAGCAGTTACAGCACCCATGTAATCGTCTGGTGTGTTCACTTCTATTTTCATCATAGGCTCTAGCAATAAAGGAGAGGCTTTTGCAATAGCTTCCTTGAAAGCCATTTGTGTACATATTTTGAACGCCATTTCTGAAGAGTCCACTTCGTGATAGCTACCATAAATGAGAACGAATTTTATGTTCATCATTGGATAACCAGCATAAATACCTTTTTGTGCAGATTCAATAAATGCTTTTTCTATTGCAGGTATGTATTCCCTTGGTATAGCTCCACCTTTGACTTTATCGACGAACTCAATGCCACCGTCCGGATTTGGTTCTATTCTGAACTCAACGTGAGCGAATTGTCCCTTACCACCGGTCTGCTTCTTATATTTATGTGAATGCTCAACTTCTGCGCTGATCGTTTCTCTGAAGGCAACGGCAGGAGCGCCCACCACAACTTCTACATTGTGTTCTGTTTTTAACCTGTCCACGATAACTTCCAAGTGAAGTTCTCCCATTCCGGAAATAAGTGTTTCTCCTGTTTCGTCGTCGTGACGGATCTTGAATGAGGGATCTTCTAAAGCAAGTTTATGTAGCGCCATGGATAGTTTGTCCCTCTCCTTTGCGCTAGGAACGTCTATCTTCATATCTATAACTGTTTCTGGATAGTGTATCTGTTCTAATACTATCGGATGTTCATCTGAACAAAGTGTATCTCCAGTTGTTGTGTACTTAGTTCCAACAAGTGCAGCGATGTCACCAGCTGTTACTACTTCAACTTCTTCTCTGTCCTTTGCACGTATCCTCAATATTCTTCCTACCCTTTCTTTTTTGCCTTTTCTTGGATTGTACACATAAGAACCGGCATGCAATTCACCGGAATAAACTCTTATAAAAGTTTGTTGTCCAACATAGTTGTCATTTATTATCTTGAACGCCAAGGCTGCAAAATGTTCTTTTGTAGTTGGCTTCCTAGATAAAGATACCTCTGGGTTATTCACGTCGAGCCCGAGTATTATTCCTCTATCTATTGGGGAAGGGAGATAATCAACAACAGCGTCTAACATTAGCCTAACACCTTTGTTCTTAAAAGAACTTCCGCAAAGAACTGGGGTTATAAGGATATTAAGAACTGCGTGCCTTGTTGCTTTTTTTATTTCTTCTGCAGAGACATCCTGTCCGTTCAAATACTTTTCCATTATCACTTCGTCAAAGTCAGCAAGTTTTTCTACCATTAAGTGTCTTGCAGCCTTTGCAGTCTCTAACATGTCTGCAGGTATTTCTGCATATTTCATATCCAGCTTGTCATAATAAACAGCTTTCATTTCCACTATATCTATAATACCTATCATATCTTCTTCTTTTCCGATCGGAAGTTGATATGCAACAGCGTTAGCATCCAACACCTCGTTCATCATATTTACTGTACCATCAAGGTCTGCTCCCTGACGATCCATTTTGTTAACGAACGCAATGCGTGGAACTTTATATCTGTCTGCCTGATGCCAAACTGTTTCTGACTGTGGTTCTACACCACCGACAGAGCAGAATAACATTACTATGCCGTCTAATACTCTGAGTGATCTTTCTACTTCAAGAGTAAAATCGATGTGCCCAGGGGTGTCTATGATGTTGATCTGATTCCCTTTCCAGTTAGTTGTAATAGCAGCAGAGGTGATAGTGATACCACGTTCTTGCTCCTGTTTCATAAAGTCCATAACGGCAGCACCGTCGTGAACCTCTCCAATTTTGTGTGTCATACCGGTAAAGAACAGTATTCTTTCCGTCGTTGTTGTTTTACCGGCGTCTATATGTGCGACAATACCGATGTTCCTAATTTTTTGAATTTGTGCCTGGTCCATTTTACAAAGTTCTCCTATATTATTTTTAACAAACTACTCCGCTTATCATAAACCACGTCAACAAGTAAAGCTTTTTAACAGCTCCTTTTCGTGGTGTTCCGCTACCTGAAAGAATTTTCCTTCTGCTGTGGCAAGAATTTCGCCGTTTGAATTTACGATCTCTGCTCTTGCATATTCTATCTTTCTGGTCCTTCCGTCCCGATGTCTTACGGAGTATGCAACAATTTCGATGTCGGTGTCAACTGGAACCGGCTTCTTAAAGTTGACTGTAAGCTGAGATGTTACATATAATTTACCTGTGCTATGGTATAACGCCCAGTCCATAGCGTCGTCCATCATAGCACTTATTATGCCACCATGAACAGTACCCTTGAACCCATTAAAATGATGATGCAGGTTTATTTTTGCAGAAACACTTACATCATCTAACGGCTGAAAATGCAGTTTTAGTCCTATCGGGTTATCTCTCCCACAAATAAAACAGTTCATATCCCTTGGTAATATTTTTTTCTTCATAGACTACCTTATTTTTGCAATATCCCGCTGTAGACCCTGAGGACCCTTTCTGCGAGTTTTTGCACAGTAAACTCTTTTGCTCTTTCTTTACCAAGTTCTATATTCCTGTTCTTTAAGAGGTCGTCGGTAAGTATCATCTTTATTGCAGCCGCCATTGCATTAATGTCCGTTGGACTTACTTCCACAGCACAACCGCGTGACACTTCTGGCAGCGACGTAACATTAGACGTTATTACAGGCACTCCACTAGCAAAAGCTTCGACCACAGGAAGCCCAAATCCTTCTATAAAGCTCATGAATAATAGTAGCTCAGCACCTTTGTAAACGTATGGAAGGTCTATATCGTTCACAGGGCCTATGCACACAACACCGTCCGGCTTTAATTCTGAACTACAAAAGCCACTCAACTCTTCCCAGGACAACGCAAGGACCAAAGGTGTTTTAACTCCAGAGTGAACATACGCACTTATGGTACCCTTCAGGTTCTTTTGAACATTTTGGCTACCGACGTAGAGTATATATTTTTCTGGAAGGTTATATCGTTTTCTTACATCCTGCATTCTGGTTGGATTAAGGCTGGAGAAAAATTTCTCTGGTATACCGTTATATATAACAGAAATATGATCTCTTCTAACAGCCAGTATGTTTGCTATTTGTTCTTTGGAGTATTCAGAGACTGTAAGCACTCTATCAGAAAGTCTACAGGCTCTTTTAACTGTATATCTGTAGTAGCGTTTTTTGAGCCAGTCAGCGCTGTGAGTTATGTTTATAAGGTCATGTATCGTTATTAGGTATGGAATATCCCTTCTTGGTACTATCGGAGAAAATGATGGATTATGGAAAATATCCGGCTTTAATTTAGATATTATCGACGGTACCTCTACTATTTCCATAGGAGAGAGGAACCTGGATTTAGCCCAGTAAATGTCCACTTTGTCACCAAAGAATTCAAAAGCAGACTTATCGTGTAGAACGACGGTGTACTTATTCTGAGGAGCAACCTGGTTAAGACCATCTATTAAATTTATAAGATGGCGCGAAATGCCGGTCATTCTTCCGCTCAGCATTCTACCGTCAAACATTACATGTAATCTTTGTGCCATAAACCTTTAGACCATTTTTTCTGTTTGGCCTTTATCTCCCTGTAGGGTACAATTTTGTATCCATGGATGAACAATGCCTGTTACCATGGTATCTGCAAGAGCATATGCGTCGCCGGGCGCACACATGAAGCCGTGTCCCTGATGTGCTATGTTAAACCAGAAGCCCCTTATATCAGATCGCCCTATTATAGGTATAGCGCTTTTTCTGCCAACATAGTGATGAGCATAACTCCTAACAATTCCAATATGTTCCAGGTTTGGCTGGCACAATAATATTGATTGGGCCATTCGAGACAAGCAGTAGATATCGCTATAGGTGTTGTATCCATAAAGAGGGTTGGCAGTTGTATAACAAGCAACTATTTCGCCTTCAAGAGCTTGTGGGCCCTCCATTCTTTTTTGCTGCCAGTAACCACTAAGGTCTGGGTGATAGCTCACCACGAGTGGATCAAGCCACATCGGCATTTTTTCTGTAATTAAGCTTTCGTGCCTGTCAACGAATATATAGTTGCTAAGATCTATCCCTACCATTTTACTGACCCTTACTGCAAAAGAGCCGGCAGCGTTAACAATGTGCTCACAGTTAATTTTAATACCAGAGGCTGTAACGCAACCTTTTACCGCGCCATCTTCCACAAAAATATCCGTTACTTCATCATTAATAATAAATTCTACACCCATTTTTTTTGCGTCTTCTGCAATGTTGTAGGCAGAAGTAAATGGATTTGCTCCACCAGCTTCTGGGAACAAGACCGCGCCAACTATGCTGTTGGTGTCAAGCCCTGGGAGCCATTTTTTCATTACTTCTATATCTTTAGTGAATTCATATTGAACTTTTTGTTTCTTCCAAAGTTCAAGAGTTGAACTAAAACTATTATATGTTTTATCGTCGTAAGCTAAGTATACATAGCCTCCACCATACCAGCCAACAGGTTTGCCTATGGTCTTTTCTGCGTTCTTATAAAAATCCAATCCATACTGAGAACGTTTTATTTTGTTTTCATCAGAAAAGCCTGTTCTTATTCCACCAAGAGCAGCTCCGCTTGCGCCACTCGCTAGAAATTCTTTTTCTACAACAACGATGTCGCTCCAGCCTCTTTTTGCAAGTTGCCAGGCTGTGCAAATCCCATTTATCCCGCCACCTATTATTACAACTTTTTTATTAATGGATTTTTTTTCTGTTACATAATGGCTTCGGAACGTATCCAAAATTTCTAATGGGATGGTTCTATTCCTTTCTATTTCATTTAGCTTTTCAATTTCTTCGGTACTGAACCTTAGTCTTGCCGCCTCGCCAAGAGTTATTCTTTTTGTTGGAGCCCTATAAATGGTCCTACGTCTTAACTTTACATCAAGGATATCTTGCCCACTTTTGCCGGCATGTTTTTTTAGTAAATTCTCCACTATTGGACGACATTGGTTACCCCTGCAAGGGCCCATACCAAGACGCATTATCCTTTTTATTTCGTTAACGGTTGTATAACCTTTTTTTATGAGATCAATTACAGCTTCTTCTGTGATCTCTTCGCAACGGCAAACATAAGCTTCTTCTTTTTTAGAATCTTTTGGTGCTTCGTTCATTTTTTCTGGCCCGAACAATCTTGTGGAACGGACATTGAATGCTTTTTGCTTTGGCACTTCAACTTCCAACAGCGAACATTTATCTTTATCTTCAAAGAACTTTGTTTTTATTACTTTGCCTTTGCAAACAAAACTTCCATCCCTGTTCAATAGTTCAATTTCTTTTCCTATTTCCGGCTCGGGCAAAAATTCAAATGGCATGGTGATCTTAGATGTTTGGTCGCTGTAATTATATTGTACAATTAATATTGCACGCCCAGGGCAAACAGTTAAACATTTCCCACAGCCAATACATTTTTGAGGATCATAATCCGGCTGCTGATTTATTTTGTTACCAACTATTATTGCTTTTGTTGGACAGGACTTTTCGCAAGGGTTACATGGAATATCCTGAGGACAATCTATTATTACCTTCTGTTCTTTACCTTCAAAATCCGATGCTTTTAGAGCCTGATTATACTTGTGTGGAGTAAAGTGCTCCGAAATTCCCTCTCCCACCAGTTTCTTTTTTCCGGTCCCCAAGCGCTCCCCAAAACTTCCGCTCTGAATATTGTCCAGCAGTTCAAAAGCTTTTTGACTTTCTGCTCTAAACTTGGGATGCGGGAACCCAAGGTCCAAACTTGCTTTAAGACCAGCAAGCTTTCCTTCCAGTCTCGCAATACTTGCTTCTCCTATTACAGCACAATCTCCAGCGATGTAGATATCTGGGTTACTTGTTGTATAAAATTTATCAAAGGTTGGTACTTCCCCAAGTTCTGGAATAAATTTGAAATCACATCCGGCCTGCCACAAAAGTTCATTCAAAGGATTCAAACCAACTGCCATACAGATCGTATCGCACTCAATTGTTTTTTCTGAACCCTTTATAACATTCCAATGTGCGTCAAGTTCAGCGATAATGGCAGAGCCAACTTTTTCACCAGTTTTATCTGGTAGTGCTTTCAATATTGTATGCGAAGGCAACATTGGAACACCAAGTGCTGCAACTTTATCTACGTGCACTTTGTATGCACCAAATTTATTTTGAGCCTCTATAACACCAACAACTTCTGCCCCTGCCTGCAATAACTGATATGCAACTATGACCCCAATGTTACCACCGCCAACAACTAGGACTTTGTTGCCAGGTTTAACTCCATAAAGGTTCATAAAGGTCTGTGCACCACCAGCCCCTATAATACCAGGTAGATAATTACCCTCAAAGGGTAAGTTCTTTTCCATTGCTCCGGTGCAAACGATTATTTTTTTAGCTATTAAAAAGTTAAGTTTATCGTCATCCCTAAAAGCGATCATGTTCTGTGGATACAAGCCAACAACAGTTGAATTTAATTTTATGTGAGCACCTGTTTTCTTTAATTCGGAACTCAGCTCTTCTGCTATCCTAAACCCACGCTTAGATGCACCAAGCTCTTCGTTGCCAAAGAAGGTATGAGTTTGCAGAACCAATTGTCCGCCTATCTTTTTTTTATCATCCAAAACAACTATGTTAGTAACTCCAGCCTGAGCACATGTTAGCGCAGCTTCTAGTCCGGCTGGGCCTGCACCAATAATTGCAACATCACAAACAGGATGTTTTTGCTCACTGGCTTTTTTTTCTAGTTCTGGACTCAAACTACGTCTTGGAAGTTTTTTGAACACCTCTACGTCAAGTGCCGTGCCTTGATATTGAACGTCCATACCTTCTTCTAAAAGAGTAATGCACGCCATTGTGTTAGGAATGCAGTTTATGGTCATCATACAATTGCCACAACGGCCCTGCATACAAAACGGCCCAAGTGGATTGTGATGTTTGGCGCTGTGACGGGTCTTTAGGACCTCGTTGGCTCTTAGAGCAGCAATAACTGGCTCCCCTTTAATGCCATACAATTCCTTGCCGTTAAAAATGAAACTAACTTTTTCCTTACAATCAAAGGTAAGGACTGGATGTTTATTTATTCTCATACGGGACTAATCATAAGGAGCTTTTAATTAAAAAGTAAACACCAAAATATTATTGAAAAGGGGCGAATATTGTTGGATACTGCCTGCTATGGACGTAAGAAACCCTGTAGTAGCTGGACGTTTTTATCCCGCAGACCGCGTAAGTTTGCAGGAAGAACTAAAAAGTTATCTTGTTACAAAAACAAAAATAAAGAATGCCTTTGCCATAATTGCTCCTCATGCAGGATATGTTTATTCTGGTAAAACTGCCGGCGCAACATATGCAAGTGTGGATGTTCCAGAGCTTGTTATAGTGATGTGCCCAAATCACACTGGGCTTGGATATCCAATAAGTTTGCACCCAGCACAAAGTTGGACCACCCCGCTGGGATCAATAGACGTTGATACAGCAATATTGAAAAAAATAAAAGGTAAACTACCTCAGGCGGAATTCGATGCCAGCGCCCAGTTAAAAGAACACTCCCTGGAGGTACAAGTTCCCTTCATACAAATGTGCAACCCTAAAGCAAAAATAGTTCCAATGACTTTAGCGAACATGCCGTTTGACATAATACAAAAGTTGGGCGCAGTTTTAAGCGAGATTATTATAGATGAAGAATCACGCACTGGCTCTAGACCATTAATAGTAGCATCGTCAGACATGACCCATTTTGAAAGTGCAAAAAGTGCAAGAACAAAAGATATGCTCGCTATAGAACAAATAAAAAAGTTCAGCACCAAAGGATTTTTAGAAACTATTGAGGTGCACGACATTACCCTATGCGGATTGTATCCAATATCCGTAACGTTGGAAGCCTGCAACAACTACGCCAAAGCAAAAGGTGTTCCAATGTATGCAAATCTAATTGACTACACTAACTCCGGCGCCGTAACCGGTGACGACAGTGATGTTGTAGCTTACGCAGGACTAGTTCTACACAACTAATTATTACAACTGTTCTGTAACATCCACTACGCTAGCAGCACCATCATTAACAGAGATACTCTTTGGTTTTGCGCCAACTGTGAAGTCCAGTTTTTTCATATCAATGGCCTTTAGCATCTGATTATTGTATGTGTGATAATATAGAACTTTATTAGTAAGGTCCTTTATTACCGCCCACTGAGCATAACCATACATTCCGTCAGTTTCTTTTATAACACCTAAAGGTATATCCACTACATTCAATAAGTGTGATGCAAGAACCACTGCCTCGGAAGCATTTTTTGCAGGAAGGGCAGAACTTACACTCCACGCTAATCTTACGAACCTAGACGGTGGTGTCCAGTTACCTGGTAAACCCAAAAGCCCAGTACCAACTCCAAGCGGAGCCACTTTTTGCCCATTCATAAATATTGGTTTCTTATCATATGAATCAAGATTCATATAATTGCCAAGGTTGGTTATCTGCCAACTGAATTCTGGCATATTAGTCATAACACCAAGCGGGTTATCGTACATTTTTACTTCGCCATCTATGAATTCAACGACCAGATTGTGGTTTTTTGCATCATGTACCGCAAGATGAACACCGAACGCTCCACCTAATTCTTTTATAGATTCATTCACAACTCTAATATCTGCAAACGCTTTTTTCACTTCGTCTACCGTCGCAAAATTACCCAATAGATAAGAAGCAAGATGAGTCATAGGAATAGATCTTTTACCCTTCACTGGTGTTTGATACTTTGCTGCTACGAACATTAGACCACCAACAGAAAGTCCCTTTTCATTCATGCCGTCGTCTATAAGATCTGCTCTTCCCATAGCATCCAGACCCAGAGATCCATATTTATTCTCTGCGCTCCTAGGTATCACCCACACTCTGGACTTAAGGTCCCCAGGGAATTCCATAGAGCGACCATTAACTATAGTTCCATCTTTGGCCTTTACTACAAAATCTGAACAGCTAAACGCTTTGCCCGCAAACAACAAAAGTGCAGAATACAAAATCACTTTTTTAAACATAATAGAGCCCCCTATTCGTGCGACAATAGGGATATTTTAGACCAAATATGACTTTGTGCAATATCTATAAATTAACGACTCAATCGTGGTTTAGAACAATCCAATGGAATCAGATGGCTGAAGAGGCCATCTAATAGAGCAATAATCATTCCATCTATCACAAGAATCAAAGGAGCTGCCCCTATTTCTGCTTACAGAATAATCACAACCCGACAAATACCAACCACGCCCCAGATCAGTATTAGGACCGTGTACATTACAGCCATCATATCTATACATCTGCTCGGAGTCGTTCCTACCAAGGAACACTGTTACTTTTTGTTGAGTATCATATTCATACGTTGCAAAAGTTTCTGGCGTTTCAACAATGACGGGTACAGCCAAATAATATTCAGAGTCTACCAGACGTGTTTCCACGTTGCGTGTGAACTCTTCATTCCACGAACTAAAAGCAAAATTTTGAGCACGCAGAGGTAACGTAAAAGTGATAGCTGAGACGAATAAAACACTAAATATAAACTTCATAATACCTCCCAAATGACTTACCGATCTATATTACTGTTTTTGCAATGCACGGCAATACGCAAGTTGCCCCATGTCGAGCAGAATATATGGTAAATTTAACTTAGCTTTTTAATAATTGTTTCCTAAGTTCTTGTGGAAATCTTTCTACTGCATAACGCAACATGGTGCGTGGCATTTTACGAGCATGCTGTCCTAAAAAATTTAATTCGTCTTGATGGGAAACCCTTTTCCCAACTTCGCGCAACATCCAGCCAACAGCCTTATGGATAAGGTCGTGCTCGTCGTTCAAAAGCATTTTAGCTATTTTTAAGGTTTCCGCTGAGAAGATATTAGAGGCGGTGATTACAGGGAAAAACGAGACAATTGTAGAGTGACCTTGGAGTTATGAGGCGGCTGTACTGTCAAAATAAAGTTCAATGAAAACAACAAATTATTAATCATAACAGATGATTACCAGATTTTCTGTTCCTTTCTATTTCACAGGAGTTCACAGTATTTACAGACCGACTAAAGATTGGATTTCTCTTTTGTTAGGCGCCAGTTTGTACTCTCTAACCAACGTCACTAATTTATAAAAAAAGGGTGGAGTTTGTTACCCCACCCTCAATATTAAGAAAGTTAAATGATATAGTTAAAAAGTCCTGACAGCCCTGACTCTGGGGGTAGGGTCTGCCTTATCGGTGTAGCCTTGATCATTTCCAGTATTAAAATTCAGGAGCCACACGTTTTCTAAATCCTTCTCAGAAGAACTCCAATAGAAGTTGCTAGTAAAACTACCAATTCCGGACTTGTTTAAATAAAGTTTACTTAATTCGTTCCTGCTTGGTAAATACCAGTCGTTGTAGCCACCTACGGTGTAAGATCGTGCCAAACCTGCTGCATAGGTACTACCAGGACCATTTTGTGCAATGATTTTGTCTGTGTTTGCTGAACCACTACCTATTGTATCAAGCGTTCCTCCTGGCACAGCGGTATAACAATCGGCAAGAGTAGCCCATCGTGTTATACTTTGATCAGCTGCAGCAGCAATCAATCCATGTAATTCGTCTGATACATAACCTGGGTCTCCAGACTGTAAAATATATGCAACCTTACCTCCCTGAAAGCTAGCTCCAATGGCAAGAGGCACTACCGATACCGTATAGCTTTTAGTTGCTCCACTCGCTGCAGTAACTCTATATGGCACTGAACTGGTAAAGTCATTCGTCGTACCCCCACTAGTTTGTGGTGAGTATCCTCCACCATCATTTGCTGTAACAGGACCTACAGCTGTTGAAGTAGTAACAAAAGTTGCCACTAAGTTGTCAGACACGCTTGTGCCTTCCGGTACTCCAACCTCGATAGTACCAGCTGCCTGTGATATTATCCCAAGATAGTCGACGCCTTCTACCTCTATGGAATAGCTGGTTATTAGTTTTGTTGTGTACCCATCCAAACCATTACACAAATACTCAGTAGGGTTGGGGGTCTGTGTAATCCCATTGGTCGTACCTGACTCTATTATAAAACCACCTGTCTCAAAACAATTGTTACCCTCACTGCCAGCAGTGAAAGGAGTCACGTTAAAATATGCGCTGGTACCGTTATCACCAGTTTCACCAGTAGAACCTTGAGCTCCGGTAGATCCTGTCGAACCTGTAGCGCCGGTCGTACCATGAGGGCCGGTAGCACCAGTAGCACCTGTCGGGCCAGAAGGACCTTGAGCGCCGGTAGGACCAGTAACACCTGCAGTTCCCTGAGCACCGTTCATTCCATTACACACATATTTTATTGTCATCTCTTCTGGATCAAGAACTCCGTTTCCATTTATATCCAATCCAGTTTCTAACTTTTTACCACCATACTCACAATTAGTTCCGGCTGCCTCATCGACTACGTCGATAAGAGCGTTTTGTCCACTAACATCAGTAGTGGCGTTACAGCCAGTTACTGCTAAAAAAACTAACGCAAAAAAAACATAACTCAGTTTTTTTAAATTCATTTTATTCTCCAAGTTGTCTTTGAGCTCAAATAAAACGCCCCAAACAACTTTAGTATTTTACCCCCATCCCAGATAGGCGCAAACTATAGTTTTGTCATATATTGAAATAGCGTCAATTTTTTGAATAAAAAGCTTTATACTAATTTGCATTCAAACATATGTTAACTATCCAGTATATTCACGCACAAGTTGAAGTTGAACAGGAACATTAGGTCTTATCCCTAATGGCACCCAGCAACGTCTAGAATCGCTGATTCTACCAAACCTAGCTTCATCCTCAAACATTACCCTCAAAGGCTTATTGTTCGCTAAAGCTATTTCTTCTTTAATAATCCATGAGAGTTTTTTAAATTCGTTAACAGCGTCTGGATTATTCTTAGGATGTACTGGACGTGGCATTATTTTTTCCCACCCATGACGAGAAAGCATTCTATAAATAGTTGATTCAGGTACTATCTTTCCTACTATTGCTTCATACGTTTTTTATCTCTGTTACAACTAAGATGCTGTCCATTCCATACTTATACTTAAATTTATGCAAAAGTTCTTTCTCTTCTTCCTTTGTTAAATTTGCATTGTGTCTTCCTCCTCTTCCAACACCCTATGAGAGAACTTATTCCTTCTGAAAAATAATGAAAATTATTTATGTTCACCGTCGATTGTTTTAAACCTGTTGCTTTGCTTATCTCAGGAGCCGTCATGTTAAATGCTGCTCTTAACCACACACTTTGAACGCTTTGAAAATCCGGTTTGCTTCTTACTTTTTGTAATAGTCCTTCTAAACTTTTTTTATCTTCTTCTTTTATCGGCTTTGCAGGTCTCATAACGCCCACTAATAGTATCGCTGCGTTTTGTTATTAGTTTGGTTACGTCCTCTATTGGAAACAACTTCCAGATTATTAAACTTTACTTTTTTGTCGTCTCAGGACCTTTTGAATACCCTAGTTTTTTGGCTTTGCTTAGATCTTTTGACGCCCCTTGTTTGTCACCCAACATTGATTTAGCCAGCCCTCTGTTGTGATAAGCTGATGCATATTAAAGTTGCATTAGCTGCAAGATCAGTAGATAAACTTAACGATATATCCAAGAACATGAAAGACTCTTTTATTATACCTGTGGATATGACCAACTACGAGCAGGTCCGCAACATGGTGCAAAAAACTTTTGAGCATTATGGTCGTATAGATGTGCTTATTAACAACGCCGGACATGGTGGCTGATAAGATATTAGAGGCAGTGCTGACTGGAAAAGACGAGATAATAGTAGAATAAATTTGGCTGCTATCTATAATACTTGTAAAAAAGGGGCAGCTTAATAAAGCTGCCCCTTTTTTGTTCAAAACTATTTGTCTCTTATCTTACAGAGCGCCACCGTTGCAAACATAATATGTATTTTGAATTTCAGTTGAATCCAAAACACCATTATCGTTTAGATCTACGCCTTCATCCACTCTTACTCCGCCTCTATCACAATTCATGCCTTCAGGCTCACAAATATTTGTTGTTAGGACGTTGTGGATCTTTTGCGAATTACAGAAACAATATGTAGCTGCATCTATATCTACATCAAAGTTCTCTGGCTGACATGTGTCTATTCCAATATTCTCACATTCTCCACCTAGAGGACATTGTGCGCCAGGAGCTAACTGGAATTCACCTATAGCTTCTGCATGGAAAACAGTATTTGAGTCAAATTGTATATCGCAAAGATACTGTGTATTAGTACTTTCGTTAGGATCTAGGATATCATTATTATTTAGATCCAAACCACCTTGTAGCTTCTTTCCACCTAATGTGCAATTAGCACCAGCTGGTTCGTCAGTTGCAAGAACTTCTCCATTGATAGTTTCGACTGTGTTACAGAAGATAACATTATCTTGGATCTCTATCGGATCTGGCCCTATCTGACCATTATAGTCAAGGTCCCATCCAGTAATTATTTGCACTCCACCAAAACCGGCAGGGCAATCTGTAGTATCGCTTACAGGTATCGTTGTAACAACTGCTCTTGCTGCTTCAGCATCGCAGCAATTAGTACACGAAAAACCAGGTCCAGTTGAGCATGATGAAGTATTGCAAACGTAAATTGGTCCATCTGTTACTTCGCTTGAATCTAAAACGCCATTACCGTTTGTGTCTAATCCTGACTCAAACATGTATCCACCAAATTGGCAATTTGCCCCTGCTGGTTCAGGTACTACATCTACCAACGCGCCTGCGCTACCATTACAAACATAGCTAACGTCCATTTCTGATGACTCCAAGATTCCGTTGTCGTCCGTGTCTACACCAGTCTCGATCTTCTTTCCTCCTGTAGGACAATTAGGTCCTGCTGGTTCATTTGCTACCTGCACCAATGAACTGTGCGCAGTTGTGTTAGCATTAATTGGAGTTGCGGGGGACGAACTTGCAGAATTAGTTCCGCTGCTGTTACAGCCTGCTGCACCAAAAACAAAACACGTTGCGAACAAAAGACTTAAACTCGTTTTCTTCCTCATTTCTTGTACCTCCTTTTTTAGATTATTTTCAAAATATATTTATTTTTGTAATGTGTATATGGGGGTTTATACTGTGGGTTTAACAACCCATACAACGACGATAATTGTATGATTGGGGATATGAAAAGATTTTTTGCAGAAAACTTAATGATCTGTCCAAAAATATGAAAAACTATATGAACTCTAAAAATATTTTTTTGAACCTTAGAAAACGCATACCACGTAATGATAGAAGGAACGGATACAACCCTTTTTGATGCATGGGCCTAAGGTTTTGGTGACTATCATGGTTTCCAATCCCATAACGATAAGACCAGCATCTTACCTGTTCGTTGCATCAGGGCTTTTTAATATATTTTTACAAATTCGTATGTAAATCGGAAAAAGCTAGGAGAGAATAAAATATTAGAATTCTACGCCCTGCTCGGCCTTGCAGCCCTTTTCATATGCATGCTTTACTTCCGTGACGGAACTTACGGTGTCGGCCAAGTCTATTAGTTCTTTTGGCATGTCGCGACCGGTTAATATGAAGTTAACTTTGCTGTGTTTTGCTATTAGTTTGGTTACTTCCTCTAAATGTAAAAATATCAAATTGCAAAAAGCTATATATCTGTTCTCGAAAAGCGGAAGCCGTAGTTATCGTACGCACTACTAGCGTAGTAGAGAAACGCAGAACCTACCTGCAAGCCGTAAGCAGAAAAGTTCCAAGCGCCACCACGTATTGCACGGTAAGAGCCATAAATAAGATCAAAGTTCCACTCCAAAACATTTCCGCTCATATCATACAGGCCAAGAGCGGTGGGGCTTCTAGGAATAGTTCCCTTTACTATATCTGTTCCAGTTGGAGTCACCAATGGACTAGCACCTTGATACCAAGCCACAGCTTCGGTTGCTGTTTCATTTGGGTTAACGTTACCAACAAAGTCTTCAGCATAATCTGTAGCTCCACTTGCGTAAGTACTTGGGGTCCAGTAAATACCACTCATCAGGATGGCTGCATCATCTATAGGTTGACCTGTTGTTGGTTTACTAGGGCCTATGTACCTTGCTGCAAGTTCATACTCATTAGAAGTTGGAAGCCTAAATCCGTTTGCTAAAGGAGTTGGAGTTACTTGGTCCAGTACCAATGTGTTGGTGGCATCACGTAACGGAGTATGATTTGTATCCTTATATACACATCCGTAAGCTGTACTATTTATATAGTTATAATACTCTGTAAGAGCATTGGTCCACACTACTGAATCATACCAGCTGACGGTGGTAACAGGTTGACCAAGTGTTGTAGGTCCAGCCCCTGGGATTCCCCTGCTTCCTTCTTGTCCAGGGTTAGCAAAGTTATAACCGTTATTTATTGCCCACTGATACACAACATACCAAAGAAGGTAAGTCGTTTGTGTGGTGGCTATTTTGTAAGCACTAGTTACTGTTGCATGTTTACTATCGTCGATACTGGTTGGGAATGTAAGTCCACCAGAGACATTCGCCATATTTATAGTCGGTAAATAATTATTACTGATGTACACCGCGGATATTTCACTGCTGTGACTCATGTTGTTCTTAGTCGCAACTGCTTGTATCATCCTTGCCCCTGTGACAACAGGAATAGGTAACGAATATACCGCTGCAGTTCCTGATGTAGAAGGATCAGTTCCATCTGTTGTATAATGTATTACAGCTTCAGGCGTTGTATCTGTTATTGTTACGCTCCGGTCTGTTCCATACACACCACCAGGTATACTAAAAGATGGTGTTGCTACAGATATATTTGCTAGAGTGATATTTGGTACCACAAGTCCAAACTTCATCACTGCGCCTGTGGTAAAATCGATATTCTCAATTGTTATATAAGGGGTATCCTTAGAGTCGAAAGCCAAGGAACCTATAGGAGTAGAGGAAAATGGATCACCAACAATTATCCACGAAGTTCCATCAAACTTCATTATTGTGCATGTGGAGTTATCATCATTACTTGTTGTCGCCATATAAGGAACGTCTTTGGAGTCTATAGCTAGATGCCCAACATCAATATTAGAAAATGGGTCACCTACAGCTATCCACGAAGTTCCATCTAGCTTCATTACTGTAAAGGTACAGGTAGAATTTTCATCACAACTCTGAGTTACCACATAAGGAACGTCCTTGGAGTCTATAGCTGGGTCTCCAACATCAATATTAGAAAATGGGTCACCTACAGCTATCCACGAAGCCCCATCTAATTTCATTACTGTAGAGGTACAGGTAGAAAATTCATCACAACTCTGAGTTACCACATAAGGAACGTCCTTGGAGTCTATAGCTAGGTCTCCAACATCAATATTAGAAAATGGATCACCAACAGCTGTCCACGAAGTTCCATCAAACTTCATTATTGTACATGTAGGGTTATCATCATTACTACAAGTTCTTACATAAGGAACATCCTTGGAGTCTATAGCTAGGCCTCCAACATTAATATTAGAAAACGGATCACCTACGTTTCCCCAACCAACATTTAAATATAAAGTTTTGTTTCCAGTTTCATCCTTAACCAGAACTCCAAAATAATAAGTGCTAGACGCCAATAGACCACTTACCGTCTTTGAAGTGGTATTAGGTGTCCAGTCCATTACTAAGTCTGTACCTGTTATAGCGTCAGCTTTAGCTGCTGTATTTATTGCTTCTGCAGAAGATGCTTTAACTAACTTATACTGCAATTTATTTTGAACTGTTACAGCGTCATTAGCAGCGTCCCAACTTATAACTACAGTGATGTTGTCTGTTTGGCTAAAGGAAACACTACCGCCAACAGGTGGTAGTACGTCAGAAGAAGAGTTACCGTTATTAGTATTGCTATTTTGGGGACGATAAATATGGACGTTACTGCATGATGAGAAAATAATGAGCAATCCGAATATTTCAATCAAATTCAGTAAACTTTTCTTCCACATACGTACCTCCATAAAAAGTTCCCAAGTATTTATAAATCCCTTATCCTTATCGGTTAATTTAGAGAATTATTTACTCCGCTAATTACCACCTTTATTATTAATATATTATAACCTATAAAGTCATTTATAGCAAGTTATTTGAATGATCTCTGGTGGGCGGGGTAACTAGCTTATTTTATTAAGTAATATATAACAACTTTTTGACGATGGCTGCATTTGCTGCGTTTTGTTATTAGTTTGGTTACGTCCTCTATTGGAAACAACATCCAGATTATTAAACTTTACTTTTTTGTCGTCTCAGGTCCTTTTGAATACCCTAGCTTTTTTGCTTTGCTTAGATCTTTTGAGGCTCCCTGTCTGTCACCTAACATAGATTTAGCCAGCCCTCTGTTGTGATAAGCTGATGCATATTTAGGACTTAATTTTATTGCTTCGTTATAATCTGTAATAGCTCCTGTGTAATCTTTTAACTCAGCTTTGGATGATCCTCTAAGGTAATAAGCTCTTACCTCTTTCGGGTCTAATTCTATCGCTTTGTTACAATCTTGAATAACTCCTGTGTAGTCTTTTAAATCAATTTTAGTTGCTGCTCTACTGGAATAAAAGAACGCATTATTCTTAGGGTCTAATTCTATTGCTATGTTGTAATCATTTATAGCACCCACGTAGTCTTTTAATTCCTGTTCAGCTGAGCCTCTATTGTGATAAAGCACTGCATCTTTAGGGTCTAGTTCTATTGCTTTGCTGTAAGCTTGGGCAGCCCCTGTATAGTCTTTTAATTCCTGTTTAGCGAGTCCCTGTTCATTATAATAACTAATTGCTTGTTTAGGTTCTAGTTCCATCGCTGTATTGTAATCCTTAATAGCTCCTTGTTTGTCTCCTAATTTATCTTTAACTCTAGCTCTCTCGTAGTAATAAGCACCTGAGTTTTTAGGGTCTAACTCTATTGCTTGATTAAGGTCTTTAATAGCTCCCATATAATTTTTTGACATAAATTTATTACTTCCCCTAAAGAAGTATGCGACTGCATATTTAGGGTTTATCTCTATCGCTTTGTTAATATCTTTAATGGCTCCTGCGCTATCTTTTAATAGCTCTTTAGATAGCCCTCTACTAATGTAAACAGATGCATCCTTAGGGTCTAATTCTATCGCTTTGCTATAATCTTGAATAGCTCCTGTGTAATCTTTTAACTCAGATTTAGCATACCCCCTCTTAACATAGGCCTCTGCATATTTAGGGTTCAGTTCTATTGCTTTGTTATATTTTTCAATTGCTCCTGCATCTTCTCTTACTTTATATTTAGCGAATCCCTGCTCGTAGTAGCCTGTAGCAGTTGGAGTTGCACAACCCCAAAAACAGCAAAACATCAAAGCCATGAGTCCTAAAGTTTTTTTACTCATTTTTCCCCCAATAAAATTAATATTAGAATTCTACGCCCTGCTCGGCCTTGCAGCCTTGTTGGTACGCGTGCTTCACTTCTGTTACGGAGCTTACGGTGTCGGCCAAGTCTATTAGTTCTTTTGGCATGTCGCGACCGGTTAATATAAAGTTAACTTTGCTGTGTTTTGTTATTAGTTTAGTTACATCTTCTATTGGGAACCATTTCCAGATCATTGGGTAAGAGATTTCGTCCAATATGCAAAGTGTTTTAGCTTTTTTGTTCTTAGTTAGTTCTGCGTCTATCTTTTTTAGGCCGTCGACCGCTGCTTTTTTATCTTTATCTGTATATTTAAAGTCTTTTCTGCAGCCAAGACCGAACTTGATAATATTAAGGTCCTTATGTTTTTTAAAGAACAAATGTTCGCCGTATTCTGCGTCTTTGGATTTTAGGAATTGATAAAAATAAACTTTAAAGTTCCTTCCAAGTGCTCTAACTGCTGCTCCTATTGCCGACGTTGTTTTACCTTTGCCGTTGCCCGTTAGAACAATTATTCTTCTCATTTATTTTAGTGACTCCATAGTTTTAATTGCGTTCCTTAAGTCTGTATCTAGTTTTGTAAAATCATTAAGTTTTGCTTTCTCTTTGTCTACTACGTCGTCCCCTGCTTTTTCTAAAAATCCTGGGTTATTTAGTTTTGCTTTAGTTGTGCTTAGGTCTTTTGCTACAACTTCTAGTTTTTTAGATAATCTTGCAGTCTCTTTTTCAAAATCTATAAGTCCCTCTGCTGGAACGTAAATTTCTGCGTCCTGCAATACGGCTCTTATACATTTTTTAAGTTCTAGCCCAGTTGTGGACGAGTGAACGTCCAGTTTGTTAATCCCGGCTGTTTTTACTATTTGGCTATTGATGCTATTAATTAATTTTTCGTATTTTTTGCTAACTGCAATTACGTCGTTCTTGCCAGTAATTCCATATATGGCTCTTATGTTCCTGATGTTTGCAATAAGCTCCTGAATTACATCAAAATCCTGCTCTATATCTTTGTAAATTAGTTTTTCATCGCCGTTAGGATACTGCTGTAACATTATGGTCTCGCCGTCCTTTAACGGATGAGCCTTATAAAGCTGTTCTGTAATGAATGGTGTAAAAGGATGAAGCAACTTTAAGAATTCTCTGTGAACATAAAGTAGAACGTACTTTGTTTCTCCACTTGTTTTTGGATCTGCAAGCATTGGTTTACTGAACTCAATATACCAGTCACAGAATTCATGCCAAAAGAATTTATATAGCAATTCCGCAGCGTCGTTAAGAGCATAAACTTCAAACTTTGCGTTAACAGCCTGTGCTGTTGAATTAAATCTGGAAACTATCCATTTATTCAATGGGTCTTTTATTTTTTTGATATCACAATCTTTATCAAAACCTTCTGCGTTCATGTAGGTGAACTTTGTTGCCTGCCAGATCTTGTTCATAAAGTGGCTGTAGCCCTCTATGATATTCTCCGAAAGTCTTATGTCCCTTGCCCTACCCGCCATAGATGCCAGGGTAAATCTTATGGAATCTACGCCGTATTTATTTGTCATGGTAAGAGGGTCTATAACGTTACCCTTGGTCTTACTCATTTTTTGTCCTTTTTCATCCCTCACCATTGCATGGAACAGAACGTCCTTGAATGGAACATCGTCCATAAATTCAAGACCGAACATTATCATCCTTGCAACCCAAAAGAAGATTATGTCGAAACCAGTTTCCATTAATGAGTTCGGATAAAATGTTTTTAATGCATCAGTTTTTTCTGGCCAACCTGGGCTTACGAACGGCCAAAGCGCAGCGCTGAACCAAGTATCTAGAACGTCGCTGTCCTGTATCCATTCGTAGCAACCACATTTGCATTTGTCTGTTGGAGTTTGTTCCGCAACAAGGACTTGATTACAGTCTTTGCAATACCAAACAGGGATCCTGTGTCCCCACCATAATTGTCTGGAAACGCACCAGTCCCTAATGTTATCTAGCCATCTGAAATATGTTTCTTCCCACCATCCGCGTGGATAGAATTTAATTTTTTCTTGTCTAACTACGTCCATGGCACGCTTTGCCATGCCATCCATTTTTACGAACCACTGTTTACTTAGTAATGGTTCAATTACGGTTTCGCATCTGCTACATTTTGAAGTTGTAGTTGCGTAGTCCTCTATTTTTTCTAAGGCACCGGCTGCATCTAATTCTGCAAGAACTTTTTCTCTTGCATCTTTTGGTGTTAATCCTGCGAATTTTGCAGCGTTTTTGCTAAGCTTTCCGTCCTTATCTATAACGGTTATAGCCTCTAAATTATGTTTTTTGCCTATTTCGTAGTCATTAAAGTCGTGCGCCGGAGTTATTTTTAAACATCCAGTACCAAATGCCATATCTACATAGTCATCCAAAATAATCGGGACAACGCGCTCAACAAAAGGAATGATCACGGATTTGCCGTGTAGGTGAGTAAAGCGCTCGTCCTTTGGATTTACTGCTACGGCGGTGTCGCCCATTAACGTTTCCGGTCTAGTAGTAGCAACAGTTACATAATCTGTTGTAGAACCTTTTACAAAATATTTTATGTAATACAAAGAGCCTTTCTCTGGTTTCTGCTCAACCTCTAGATCACTTATTGCGGTACCACAGCGTGTGCACCAAGAAATTAACTTCTCGCCTCTGTAAACTAATCCTCTGTTATACAACTCAACAAAAACCTTATAAACGGCTTTGTGGAATTTTTCGTCCAGCGTGAATCTTTCTCTTTCCCAATCCAAAGATACGCCCATCGTTTTTGTTTGATTAGCGATTATGTCTTGATGTCTTTTTTTGACTTCCCAAACCTTTTCAAGGAATTTTTCTCTACCAAGGTCGTGTCGGGATTTGCCCTCTTTCATTAGTTCACGTTCAACTACCATCTGCGTTGCAATACCCGCATGGTCTGTGCCCGGGAACCAAACCGTATTAAAGCCCTGCATACGTTTACGTCTTACTATGGTGTCCTGTATAGAAAGGACCACTGCATGTCCAAGGTGCAACGCGCCTGTTACGTTAGGCGGAGGAAGCACTATGGAAAACGGAGGTTTACTCGATTTATCCTCGCCATGGAAGTAGCCTTTGCTCTCCCACTCCGCATATATTTGCTTCTCGAACTCACTCGGATTGTATTTTGCTGAAAGTTCCATGTTATGTAAACGGCCTCCAATTTTATAAACTTATACTATGTTTACAATAACTTGGAGTCAAGCAGCCTTTGCCAGCTTGTTTTTGATACGTTTTAATTCTTCTTCCAGCTTGGTTACCCTTTCTTCCATGGATGTATCGTTAGCCAGGTACATCTTCAATATGTGGTTTAACAGGGTCTGATACTTTGAGCCTTTCTCATCTGCTATATGCCTTAGCTTATCTAAGGAGTCCTCGTCCATGCATAGGGTTATCTTCCTTTTTTTTGAACTTGCCATCAGTTTGCGAACTTTCATGGTCTGTTCCATGTCTACTTTAAGATTTTTTATGTTTGGTTTCTTCATAATATATTCTCCTATGTTCTCTCCATTCGGATGCTCCAAAAATTCTAATGATCTCCCCTCTCATCGTATACCGAACCGTTATAACCCTTCTAAATGTTCCTCCTTACTTTACCATATTAATATGTATTTTGCAAACTACAAGCCTTGGTGAAAGAAAGGATTTAGTCGTCTTGTATGTCCGATTTTAATTGGAAAGGAGTTAGGCTTGCACAACCCTTATATATTGTTGCTAGGGCAATCTCGGAGGGACGAAAAGCGAGAAAGGAGTTCTTCGGACCGAGAGTTAGGTGGCTTTTTATAGCAACGAGTAGGCGCTATAAAAAGAACACCGTGCCCGAAAAACAATATATAAGGGTTGTGCTAAATAAGCTTATTTACAGTTATCTTTTCATTTCTCTGAACATCATGATGCCTATCAATACCGGTACCACGAAGCCGACGTAGCTTATCCATACAGGCACCGTGTAGGTCCCAATTGTGATCTGGACGCCATGAAGAGCTCTGAATAGATGAAGGACACCAATGATCAAAAAGAAGATTGCTCCAATAAAAGTGTACGTTTTCATGTTACCTCCTAATTAGCGGATGGCTTTGTAAGGGTTATTGTCCCTATGGATGTTTTGCCGGCAGAATCCATAAGCGGCAATACGCAAAAACCAACATCTTTTGATCTTTTGCCCATGGTCTTATATGTGGACGTAAAATATGTTGTTTTACCCGACCTCAAAGCCTCCTTCCATCCATCTATAAGCCTAATAAAAGGAAGGTCTTCTACACCGGAATCTATCACGCTGCTGCGTTTTACTCTCCAGAACTTCTCGAACTCCTGATTGATGAAACTAACTTTTAAAAGGTTATCAGTTACCATTATGCCGGAGTCCAGCGAGTTAAGTATGGAAGTTGTGTATGTTGTTATGGTCCTTAATCTTAAAATATCATCCTCAAGATTTTTTACGGTGCTCTTATTAATGGTCAGATCGTTGTAAATAAGACTAGAGATCCTGGTGACCTTGTCTGCAAGTTCAAAGAATTCAGGCTCAGAAACTAAAGGGATATTATTGGAGATTTCCTCTGGAGAATAATGGCCGTCCCTGATATCCTCTAAAGAGGTGTTAACAGCTTTAATGAAGTGAGTAACCCTTGTGACATAAAGATAGAGTGCGGCAAAAGAAAGGACCATAAAAATAAAAAGTGTCCATACCCAAAATCCGGCATTGGAAAAATACGAGCGAACGGCAGAAGTGCCAAGGATCATATTATTTGCGACCGTAGTATCCAGAGCATCCAGTGTTGCAGTAAAGGCAGCCTCGTTGGTCTTCATTATTTGTGAGAAGCTGTTTATAGTTGTTTCTTTTTGATTGTCCATATCCGCAGAGGAGGAAAAAGCATCCACTATTGCTGCCGCTGCCACAAAATAATTCTTAAAGGCCTTGTTGGCCTCCTCTATTTTTGCAGAATAGTCTGGATAATCCTGCGACATTTTTTGCAATTTCAATATTTGACTTTCTGTTTGTATTTTAAAGACACTGTTATTGATCTCATCCGAGGTATAGGAGGTTGGAGCACTAACGATCTTATTGACCTCAAACCGATAAGAGTCAAAGTCCGCCTTTAATCCGGAAAGGGATTGTGAAAAAGGGATCTCAAAGATCTTATTCCTTTCTATAACACCATATATTGAGTTTAATTTATAGTAGCTGTAAAAGGAACCAGCAGCAGACAAGGTAAGCAGTATCGCACTTACCAAAAGGATCTTTTTTCTAAATGACTTCACAATATGGTTATAATGCTGTAATCTCCCAAAATCAATGAAGAACTTTTTTGCATCATGCGCAGTAGGCATGGAAACATTACTGCAACAGAGCGAGGGGAGATCACCAGTTATTATATCAGCCTGTCAGATAGCACGGATTTTGCCGAGCGGGAGCGAATCTCGTTTGGGGCGGCGCTGGAGCGAGCCAGCGAAATCACTTTGCTGGCTACCAGATCGCTAAGTTCAATCCAGACTTTCACGAAGTTGTTGACCGACTTGCGAACCCTCGTCGAGGCAGGTTCCGGGCCTGGAACGATTCTGCAGGCGGCTCTCGAACAGAGCGGCTACCTGCGTGAGTTGCAGGTCAGCACGGACCCGCAGGATGAGCCGCGGGTCGAGAATCTGGCCGAACTCGAATCTGTAGCCCGAGAATTTGAGGCAGACACCCCAGACGGAACATTGGGTGACTTCCTAGAACGAGTGTCACTGGTGGCCGATTCCGATGAGATACCTGACGCGGACGCACATGGCGGAGTCGTGACGCTAATGACGTTGCACACGGCCAAGGGTCTTGAGTTTCCGGTCGTGTTCCTTACTGGCATGGAGGATGGTGTATTTCCTCACCAGCGATCCATGGGCGACCCGACCGAGTTAGAAGAGGAACGACGGTTGGCCTATGTCGGTATCACGCGGGCCCGCGAACGGCTTTACGTCTCGCGGTCGGTCGTTCGGTCAGCTTGGGGTGCGCCGACGTACAACCCAGCGTCGCGATTCTTGGATGAGTTACCTTCCGACTTGCTCCATTGGAAGCGCGAAGCACCGCAGAGTTTCCCGCCGTCCAGCGGAGGGTTCGGTTCGGCCCCCTCCCTGTCGGCGGCAGCTAGTCGCGGACGACCAAGTGGCCCCGGGAATCATCCGACTGTTGTACTGGCTGTCGGAGAGCGGGTCACGCACGAAAAGTTCGGGCTAGGGACGGTTGTGACTGTGGCCGGCAGCGGCGACCACGCGGAGGCGAGCATCGATTTCGGAACCGAAGGTGTTAAGCGACTGTTGCTGCGCTACGCGCCGGTCGAGAAGCTGTAGCCGCGGGCGTTGCAGCGAAGGTGAGGCCCACTCGGTACCCTGACGTCGGAGGTATTGATGAGTCGTCCGATCCGAATCGTCGTCGCCAAGCCTGGCCTTGATGGACATGACCGCGGAGCCAAGGTCGTGGCGCGTGCCTTGCGCGATGCCGGCTTCGAGGTCATCTACACCGGCCTGCACCAGACGCCAGAGCAGATTGTTGCCACCGCGATCCAAGAGGACGCCGATGTCATTGGTCTTTCGATTCTGTCTGGGGCGCACCTGACGTTGTTCCCGGAAGTAATGCGCCTACTCCACGAACAGGGTGCAAACGATGTACTTGTGTTCGGTGGCGGGATCGTCCCAGAAGCTGATGTGGCGCAACTCACAGCCGTTGGCGTGGCCAAGATCTTTCATCCCGGTGCGCGAATGCAGGACATCTGTGACTGGGTAACGGCGACCGTGGTGCCACGCGGCTGAGCGCCACACCCACACGGCAAAGCAAACAGCGCGCCAACTAGGCTGACCGCATCGGTCGAAGTTCGCTTGGATGGTGGGTCAGTGGATCTCTACGAGTACCAGGCAAAGCACCTATTCGGTAAGCATGGGGTCCCGGTTATCGCCGGTGAGGTATGCACTACCCCTGAGTTGGCCCGTCAGGCCGCCCGCAAGATTGGTACTGCGGTTGTTGTGAAAGCCCAAGTAAAGGCTGGTGGCCGGGGCAAAGCAGGCGGTGTGAAGCTAGCCACCGATCCCGATGATGCTTTCGCCAAAGCTGAGGCAATTCTTGGCTTGGACATCAAGGGTCACATTGTGCGCCGAGTCTTGGTAACCGAAGCTTCGGACATTGCCGAGGAGTACTACGTCTCGTTCCTGCTCGACCGGGCGAACCGCACTTTCCTTGCCATGGCCAGTTTTGAAGGCGGCATGGACATTGAGGAAGTCGCGGCCACCAAGCCCGAAGCTTTGGCCCGGATCCAAGTCGACGCGCTCGAGGGCGTGAGTGCGGCGAAAGCGGCGGAGATTGCCGCTGCCGCGAACTTCCCGGTTGAAGTGCGCGACCAGATCGAGTTGGTGCTCCAGCAACTGTGGCAAGTGTTAGTGCAAGAGGACGCGACACTTGTCGAGGTCAATCCTTTGGTTCGCACCCCTGATGGTCGAATTGTCGCCCTCGACGGCAAGGTCTCACTTGATGACAACGCGAACTACCGCCACGCGTCGCACGCCGACTTCTTAGACCGCGATGAGACTGACGCGATTGAACTTCGCGCGAAGGAGTTGGACCTGAACTACGTCAAGCTTTCCGGCGAGGTCGGGATCATCGGCAACGGTGCCGGACTAGTGATGAGCACCTTGGATGTTGTTGCTTACGCCGGTGAGGAATTCGGTGGTGTTCGCCCGGCGAACTTCTTGGACATTGGTGGTGGAGCGTCGGCGCAGGTCATGGCCAACGGGCTAGACATCGTCCTTAATGATCCTGAGGTCAAGGCAGTGCTGGTCAACGTTTTCGGTGGCATCACATCTTGTGACGCGGTGGCCGATGGGATTGTTCAGGCAATCGCGATGCTGGCCGAACGTGGTGAGCCAGTGACTAAGCCAATCGTGGCCCGCATCGATGGCAACAATGCGGTTGAAGGCCGTCGCATCCTCGCTGAAAGCGGACTTTCGATTGTTGAAATGGCAGACACGATGGATAGTGCAGCCCGGCGAGTCGCCGAGCTTGCGTCGCAGGCGAAGTGAGGAACTGACCACATGTCGATCTTCCTGAATTCTGATAGCCGCCTGCTGGTGCAAGGAATGACGGGTTCGGAAGGTACCAAACACACTCGTCTGATGGTTGCTGCCGGCTCAAAGGTTGTCGCCGGTGTCACACCGGGCAAAGCCGGTCTCGATGTCGATGGGATTCCGATCTTCGACTCAGTAGGCGATGCAATGGAAGCAACCGGAGCCAACGTCTCGGTCGTCTTCGTGCCACCAAGATTCGCCAAGGCAGCGGTCCTGGAAGCAGTCGATGCAGCTATGCCTTTGTGTGTCGTGATTACCGAAGGAATTCCGATCCACGACACAGCAGCGTTCTTCCAGTATGCGGTGAACGCCGGCACCACCCGAATCATCGGACCTAACTGCCCGGGAATCATCAGCCCTGGACAGTCCAACGCCGGCATCATTCCCGCCGACATTGCCAAGCCCGGGCGGATCGGACTGGTGTCAAAGTCCGGGACTCTGACCTACCAGATGATGTATGAACTTCGCGATATCGGTTTTACGACGGCGATCGGGATTGGCGGAGACCCCATCATCGGCACCACCCACATCGATGCGCTAGCGGCGTTTGAAGCCGATCCAGATACCCAGGCGATTGTGATGATCGGCGAGATCGGTGGCGATGCCGAGGAACGCGCCGCCGCTTTCATCGCTGCCAATGTCAGCAAACCAGTCGTGGGCTACGTAGCGGGTTTCACGGCGCCAGAAGGCAAGACCATGGGCCATGCGGGTGCAATCGTCTCGGGCTCAAGCGGCACGGCGGCGGCCAAGGCCGAAGCCCTCGAAGCAGCTGGAGTCAGAGTTGGACGCACCCCAAGTGCTACTGCGGCGCTGCTGCGCGAACTGGTGGGC
>Ga0118677_10001611_pt1 | contig 47459 bp, 42 predicted proteins | sample AliMusrvi5mmetaG_FD_86154 | JGI IMG/M metagenome (GOLD analysis project Ga0118677, IMG submission 86154) | reverse complement strand
TCAACGCTCATCTCAGAATTGACACCCACATCAACACCCGCGCCAATCTCATCCCCCGCCCCAGAAACCACCTCACCACCCACTCTCACATCACAAATCCCGACACCCATCTCACAACCAGAGACCACATCACCCGTCACACAACCAGAGACCACATCACTTACACCCCAACCCGAAACAATCGCTCCCACCCCAGGACCTTTACCTGTAGCGACACCCATGACATATCTTCCGCGCATTATTGTCGGAATTGTGGCTATAGGAATTGGCGCATTGCTTCTGTGGATTATTTTAGCGCAATAAAATGGCGTTGTATACATGTAGCAATGTACCTAATGCGGTGGCCCTTCGCGTCACCAACGGTCGCTTGGCCCCGTTACCAACCGCCGAAATTGCAAGCTCATATGACCCTCAGTGGTCTGCACACCTCACTCCAATACCTGCCGATGATCCGCGGTGTGCCCTGACTACACTTGGCCCCGCGCTACCATATAACCCAGCGCAAAAGCGTAATGCCATCCCAGATGCAGTCCTGGCGGCGTATGACGACGAGAGTCCCAAGTTTACAACAACAACACCAAGCTTAAACAATGCCAGTTTGACCGTTGCAGCGGCGCAATGTCACTTGTCAAACATTCCGGGCGAGAATACTATGGTGACTTGGCACACGACCAATAATCCCGCGATGGATGGGTATAAAGCTGACTGTACTTACATTATGTCCGAATTGACAACCCCCACACAATTATTGACACTTCAATCAAAAACAGATGCGGTGACATTTAATAATCTCATGACGACTCTTGTTTCACTAACAAGTACCACATGTCCGCCTAACCCAACAACTGGTGCGCGCCAAGGTGCATGTAGTACACTTCACTCTGCTACACCAGTGGGTGCATTTGCGCGAATTTGGTATGGTGGTGTGGCGCCCGGAATTCAGGATGCTGTCATTTCGAATATTTGTGCCAATAACCCCAACTTGCCTGAATGTGAGTGTGTCATGCGTAGTAGTGATTCTGATTACTCTAAGATGAAAATGTTACAAGGATTTTCGGATGCGTGTTGGTATACACCTTGTGCAAACAGCACTTCATACCTCGTTCCGAATGCATTCAATAACCCAACGTGCCCCTCGAATATTTGTCAAATTGTATCCAACTTTATCGATAACAACAACGTAACATTATCGGGTAACTCAAATGTATTATCATGCACTCAAACGGCACCGCCAGGAACTCCGGCGACACCTGCGGCTGCACTTGCTGCGGAGACAGCTCCGGTGGCTGCTCCGGTGGCTGCACCTGCGGCAACATCGATCACATTGTCCCCAAATACCGTGTATTTCGCGCTCGGAGTTGCGGCTATGTGTACAATCCTAGTTGTAATACTACTGCTCTAAATCTACACATTCGATAAATATATAATAGCGCGCACAATTATATATTTCTACTACTTCGCTTTATTAACAAGTCAATCAAAAACAGCATGTCCCAGACGCGTCACCTTCGCATTCTGAACTCACAAGGCGAACACGATCTTCACACTCGTCCGTGGTACTCAAAGTGCTAACTGATGTGAGGGTGTCATCTGAATCAGAATTGGTGGCCTGTTCGGTGGCCTGTTCGGTGGCCTGTTCGGTGGCCTGTTCGGTGGCCTGTTCGGTGGCCTGTTCGGTGGCCTGTTCGAATGGTAATACCAAATCTTCGCGGATAAACCGGAGGAATGCCTCGGATGTTTCATTCGGCGTCTGTTGATCAATTCCCGCCCGCGAGTAGGCCGCCTTGTACTTTTCAAAGAAGTGTGTCTTGAAGTCGGGCGATTTCTCATCCGATTGAATCACCTCGTCGCGTGCACGCATTATCAATGGTTTGATTTCTTCCATCTTCTTTTGATGTTCAATATAGGTCATCTTTAGTGTGGCAAATTTGACGCGCACCTCAATGTAACGATCGAGTGGATCAGTGTGTGGGTTCACCTCCTCTTCCTTCAGTTTACGCGCCTGCTCTTCAATCTCGGCGATTTTATGCGCATCCTCTTGACGCTGTTTAGCTACCTTTTGTGATATATGTTCGGTCATTTCCGAGTTGAGTTGTACCTCATCAACCTCAGGGATTTGTTTGTCAAGATTGACTCCGAGTGGGACAAATGTACCCGCGCGAACATGGTAAATCGGATGGTATGAGTCGTGATTCTTGACGAGGGTGTATGCGTGGTATTTGGCATCAGTTTCATTGTCAAAATTGCCACGTAGTTTGATATAACCGAAACTGCCATTTGGCGCCGGCACAGCCGCGGGATTTGGCACAAAGCTAAACAAGCTAATCTTCTGGCCAATGACGGGTGGGTCAGTCAAGGTGCGAATTACTTTACGGAAAAGGTTTGGGCGTTGTAGTTCGGCAGATGCGATTTGAGCCTCGGTGTCCGAGAGTGGGGGCGATATTGGATCAACGAACTTGTTCATTTACATTCGGCAAGAAAACTTTAAGCTATAGTAAAATGTCATACTGCACATACTCAGAATGGACCCAGCCTCAGATACGCCCTTTTATTTCACCCTGTACCGATTTGAAACCGTGGAGCCCCGACCCAGCAGCCAAGTTGTTTCTCAACGCCCAACCGCCGGCTTTGGGGACCCTCGGCGCCCCGCGCCCACTCAATGTAACATATTTCCAGTTTCAAACTTCAATCCCAAATAAATGATCCCACTATATGACATTGCCGCACGGAACGTGTCAAAACGACAGGCGGACCGCGCCGCTCTCGACATTCTCTTAATGGAACTAAGCAAGTGTTCAGCTCACGAAATGGAGATTGTGTATGGGTTGATCTTATCGTATTGTGAAGCTGAAGATATCCCAATAACCTATTATCCATTTGAGGCCAAGCAAACACTTGAGGGGATTGAATTTAATATACGCAATATGCCAGTTAAGCTGCAAAACATCTTAAATAAATTTGTTTGTAAAATTCGTTGTCACGATAATAAAGAATGTCGATAAGTATTACCAAGTCATTGAATACCGCAACCGTTCCTGTCTCAGTTGGTCTTGTTGGTGATTCGAGTCGCTCCATCAATCCACACAACACCGTATGCTATAACTGGGATGGAACTGACGCGTCTGGTCGTGCAGCCTCCCACAATACAGTTGCAATCCGCACCGGTGGGTGTACAAGCGCACTTACACAAATGTTGCCCGAAGCGGAAAATCGCCCCCAATACGTTGGATTCCTCAACGGTGGCGGCAGTGGCATCCAAGGCAGCCAAGTCAATACAGGTCTAAACCAAGTAACTGGAACTCTCCAATTGTCCGCCTCAAACCCACAATCACTCCCGGGTCTCGCCCTCCCCGGTGACTCAGCCTCCGCGGCCGCTCAACCAATCATGAGTGTCCCATCTGGTGCCTCGCGTATCGCCCCGGCGGAAAACTTTCAATCCGTGTCATTCGGTACAACCATGCCAGTTAAGATGATACATGGTACCAGTCACGAAGGTTATACCAGTAATGCAAAGGGAACTGGATTCAATGTGGGTATGAACAAGGCTGTTCGCCACACTGAGGCATTCACCAAGCCAAACAGTTATGTGCTCGCTGATCGTAAAGCGGAACACTTTCAAGGAAATAGTTATGTGTTGGCCGATAAACACGCCGCAATTAAACGAGCCACTGAGCACTATACTGTGCCCCCAAACACCCCGACGATTCACGGATATGCACAATCCGCTAAACGCACTGGATCGTTCGAAGGATTCACATTCGCGACCCAGCTCATGCGAACCCCAATGGAGGGTGAACACTTTGGCCAATCACTCGCCACACACCACGAATCATATGCCCCAAACAACCTCACAAAACTCACCCAAGCCCGTTACACCTCGGCCATGAAAAAGAGCTTTGGCGCCGATCAAGAATCGTACTGCGGCAAAGATATGGCTGGTGTATGTTAATTATCCATCGTCCAATACGAAAACACACCACCACACATCCATTCTATAGACTTTTCAAAAAGTTTATAGATCTCGTGCGCTTGAACGTCGATGAAAATACGACACAACTAATACTTTCATTACAATAAAATGTACACTAATCAAATGCAAACCACGCAGTTAACCTTCGAAGAAGAGAATGTTGAAATGAGTCGCCGTGACCCTGGCCACCCAGACACCCATATGATGCACCTGCGCCTGTGTCGCCTGGAGCAGCGTATATTGCAACTCAAAATGTGGATTCTCTATGTGATCATTGCCGTGCAATTTGCCCTATTGGCCTTTTGTTGTATTCACCGATTGGTTTGTGTCGCCCCAGGTTCAAAATGAATTGCACCCTTTCACGGGTGTCCATTGGCATAATAATGGACATGATTCGAGAAATGTTGACAGACAGAGGATATCAACCATCGCGCGAAATCAACGCATGCGACGTCTGGGCGCGCCCAGGGCACGCGGATATTTTTGTCGCGCAGACATTCTACCCCAAGATATCGATAAGTATACTCAAGGATTTTTTGGTAAAACTGGAAGATATGGGCGGCGAGCATTGTATATTAATCTATGAGGATGATGTTACGCCACATGTGCGCGAATTGGCGCGACTTAAAACTGCCCCACCGATTATCGAACTCTTTCAGACCTGTGAATTGGCTTTCAATGTCACGCGCCACCAATTACAACCCCGCTTCGAGTGTCTCACCAGTGACCAAGCGGCCGCGATTGGGCAGCGCTTCGGTGTGCTTGGGTTGCCAAAGATGCGCAGTGAGGACCCCATCGCGCGATATTACAACTGGCCAAAGGGTACCATTGTTCGTGTGATACCACCAGATACGTCATTACAAACGTCATATCGAGTTGTCAAATAAATTTTCACACGAGTCGTCAAGTGACTGCACAGAGTGATATTTTATTTTTTTCAATAGTAAAATGCATTACATCATTCCAATAATAGTTACGCTTGTTGCCATTCTTGTCGTGGCAGCTGTACTTGCACTCACCATGCACCAGCCGGATTCGTTTGTTAATAGTTCAACACGAAACCTTATGACAACAAACAAACAAGGTACACACTTTTATCAAACTACCGCGCTCCCGTCGAATCCACCGGCGCGCCCAGCTGATATGAATTTGATGAGCACACTCCACAAACCTATCAATAACTACCGAGGTGGTATGTCGGGTATCCCCGCTGAAGGTTTCGAACAACCATGCACAGAAAATTGCCCCACTGAAATATCTCAGACCGGTCAGGCGGCCCCGGCGGCCCCGGCGGCCCCGGCGGCCCCGGCGTCCCCATCGCCCATGGCGATCCAGACAGGCCCGATTGCCACAACTGCAATCCCCCAATCAATTGTCGTCGATCGTTTAATCTTTGCCAATCGCAACAGTCAATTGCGTGCCATGGGTGACCCGATTCGCGGCGATTTGCCCATAGTGCCAAATCCACCCGGTTGGTTCACACCATCTGTTACTCCCCAGATTGATCTCCAACGGGGCGCCCTTAACCATCTCGCCGGTGCAAATCCAGTCACTGATCGCCTAGACTCACTCTTCGCATTGTCACAACAAGGTTTGTTACCTGCCAGTCGCATACCACTCACAACAGTTAGTGGCACCGCATACGCCCAACTCGGTAATAGAGGCCGTGACCTCACCGTCGTAACTTCGCTTTAAAGGCGCCATCGCCAAGAAAGACAATGACTTCACGCAAATGTCTGGTTGTGTCGTTCGGTGGTTATACTGGCATCGCATTTCTCGGCATACTTCACGCCCTCAACGAGCGTAACAATCTCGAATCAGTCACCCACTACTATGGTACATCGATCGGTGCGATAATTTGCGCCCTACTGGCCGCGGGGCTCACCCCGTTTCAAATCTTTTCCGAGTTTTGCCAACAGGATCACGTATTCAAGCCGAACCTTCTCGAGTTTATATTTGGAGATGCCCAGTCACTCGCATCATTCCAACCATTTGAGCACCAATTGTGTGCCATTTTCCGCAAATATGTCAACCACATTCCGACCTTTAGTAGTCTGGCACAACGCGGGCGCTACCTTCATATCTATACGTATTCCCTCGACAGTCATAAGATGATTGAATTTTCATATACAACGACACCCCACCACAATATTCTCGACCCTGTTGTGGCCAGTGCGGCGATTCCGCTTGTGTTTGCGCCGAAACAAATCAATGACCAATATTATATCGACGGCGCCATCATAAACCCGTTACCCCTCGCAGAAGCCCTCGACAATCACACCCCATCCGAGATGATCGTCGTCTATACTGAACCGTGGGACCCGATCCAGCTTCAAAATAGCAAACTCGGCGCATTGATTCGTACACTAAATTTGCCGGTGCATAGTTCGTTTAGGCGCGCCAGTGCACAGATTACACCCGAAATGCTCGCGATCAAGATCACCGACGTTAATTTTCAAATCACAAAGCCAGTCACATTAATTGACAAATGGTCTGTATTTCTACGCGGAATATCAGTAGGTGAAGCGACTTGAACTCAAAAACAACCAGTGACAATATTTGCACCATAATAAAAACAATGAATCTTGAACTCGTTGATACGTATTATGGCCAATTATCACCCTATTTCATTAGCCCTCGAATACTCCGTGGCCGCGAATGGCGATCGCCGGTTGATTATATTTATGGCAATCTCCTTGCGAATGAGGCGCAAATATCCCCGAGCCTCGACCCCGTTGAAATTGTTGCAACATGGGCGCCGCGCGTTGCAGCGGTCCGAGTGGGGCAAGACGGCGATTATGCCGCATTGTGGCTCTATCTCGATGATTTGACGCGGCGCAATATGTTGTTCACCGCGCAAAATCTGATCGCCACTGATTTCTTTGAATCAACCATATATCCAACATGGGCGACTCGCGCCGCCACCGCCACTGTGCCTCGCGAGGCTGTTAATGCGATGGCAGAGGCGGGCCCAATGGCCGCGGTGCGCCAATTTCTTTCGCAGTACGACGTGGCAAGAGAGCGCGAACAGTATATTATTGACTTTGTGGTGCGCCAAATCACACCACAGGCATACCTTACACGCGCCCTGGCTGACGCACGTAATCTCCCAATGGCGATGCTTCATCGGATATTTGCCGCATTCGCAGCGGGCCGCCTCCCAGCGGGATTGTACGAGACACTCAATAAACGACTCATTCCGCGGCAAACTGAGTCACACCGCGGGTTAATTGAACAATGGGTGGCCAATCTCGATATAGATGTCATCATTCAGACAACACGCACGCTACCATTTAGCCTCAATACCCCAGATGAGACGCTCAATAGCGAGTGGATCACCGCCCTTGAAAATCGCCGGCGCCGTATTGCTCCTTTGGATGATCAGCAATTACGCCACGTTACAAGTGGTACAATGGATCAATACTTCAAAGCCCGTAACGATACCGTTGCGCGAATGCATGCCATAATCGTAGGCTGTTTGGCGCCCTGCAATCCACAACCACATTGGTGCCACATAATCTACGAGTGGCTCGCGGGCGCCGGTGCGCCAGTTGTCGCGGCGACGCCTGATGCATTGATTCACGCCGCTAATGCTACAGAAGCATATTCTGTCGATTCTATTTGGGTCCCATTTTTGCGGGCACAGACTATGATGATTAAGACAAGTTTAATTGGCAACGCATCTGATCAGTTTGAACGGGCGTTGTATCGCGCGCAAGGTCACTTGCGATCCCTATGTTGCGACAAATTAATGATCCCCACCGCACAGGTCCCGGACGAATTCTTGTTTAAATTGGCCGCCCAATTACTGGTGTTGCGACAAATCAACAGCCTTGAAGACCTGACACCCGACGACGCTGATTACCCGGTCGGTGAAACAGAAGCTGACCAGTGGAAAATTGTACTCTTTCCATTGAGATTTATTGGTATCGTGCGGTTTTTCCTCATATATGAGTGTTTCGCCAACTAATTCATGTTACACAAAGTATTTGCAGCTGAATAAAATGTCGACACTCCCAGATAACTATAGTGCCGCAGCCATCGAGCTTCGCCTCAAACTCCGTCGCGACTTTGATTTGGTTTATTCACCGTTGTATCAACAGGCTCCAGAGAAAATCCTATCTATTTATCGCCAAATACCTACCCCGTCACCGAGCGAAATCGAGTATGCATTAGTTCGGGTCGCGCCTGCTGATATACCACAATTAGTTGCGACTATGGGGACACTTGCGTCACAGCATCGTAGTCTTGTCTTGGTGCGGTGCCCCGCAACACTCATCACTACCTTGACACCTCACCTGGGTCCATTGACGGCATCCGACCGCTCTATGATTATGGCGCGGTGTGTGAGTGAGCAGATTACGACAATTGTACCATCAATGAGTCCGTTAACCCCAACAGAACATGTGATTGCGTGGGCATTATGGCCATCAGATCAATTGCATACACTCGCCGATGTCGCAGGCCCATTCACAGAAGAGCAATACATAGATTTATTGTATCGAGCCGACGTGGATCACATTGGTACCTTATTCGAAACGATACGTACCCCGACATTGGACCAGCAAGAACTATTCGTACTTCGCACTGGTGCACTACCTCCCCGATGCACTTTGGCACCCGCGTGGCTTAGAACTAACATGGATTTAATCACCCCACCCAACTACATGCAGTTCGTAGTCTATTGCGGCGAAGTGATCACTGCCGAAGAATTTGCCACATTGTTGTGTACGAGTGACCCCGCAATGGTGGTGCCTCTAGCTGAATATTACGCGACACATATTCGCGCCCTTAATTTTGATCATATTAATATGGTGATTTGCCGCGCCAGTTGGGGTATCGCCCGTATCATAAATCTTTTGCCCGACCATGCATCTCCAATGATTTATGAGTGTGTACTCGCATGTCGACCCCTCGAGATTATTGATATTAATATTCGCGCGCCAATATCAGACAATGTCAAAGTAATTCTTATTCTAAGATGTCACCCGCGCGATATTCCACGCCTTGCAGCCCGATATCGCTCTACAGCGCCAAGTTTGCGCCAATTTGCTCTTATGCGTTGCGATCCGCGCCGATTACCCGAACTCATCACACAATTGACACCACTGGCGGAGACAGAATGGATCACCGCGTTATATCTCTCGGTACCTGAGAAAATGCGGGCGCTGTGGGAACTGATCGAAAATCCCCCTGCGCATGCAACCCTAGTCGCAAGCACTCGATGTGCCCCCGAAGCATTTGTGGCGCCATTCAACGATGATCCAGAATTGTTTATCATCCGGGCGGCGCCGGTACATATAGCACGTTATACAAATCCCCTCACACCTCAATTGCAAAAGTGGGCCCAAATGCGCCAACGCACGTATCCCGGCACCTTTCAAGGGTGTGACCCGTCCCAGGTGCCGCGAATTTGTAACATGCTTCATCGCAAAAGTACAGATGATCGATTCTATGCGTTATTGGCATGCGATGAATCGACAATTGTCACCGTGGCTAAGCAATTGGCCCCATTGACCATTGAAGAGTACCGAATTGTCACACTGCGATGTGACCCCGAAGTCTTTAGCACACTCATCACGTTACCTATCCCCGAAGGGCTCGAAGAGCATACTATCATGTATTGGCGTTGCGCCCCGCACCATGTCTGGCGTTTATTTTCAAGTCAATTATTCGCCCCCGAAGCGCCGTCAGATTATCTGGCATGCTTGACACGCGCATATGGCGGTCAACCGCTATTTGGTCTCAGCGATGACAGTTGCAAATTTATGGTGCTCAAATGTCACCCGAACCATGTTGTTACATATTTTCGCCAACTGAGAGCACCGTCTGACACTGAATGGCAAATTGTTGTCCTACGGACGCCGGTTTATCGCATCACAGAATTGGTTATGACCGTGGCACCGCCACCCCAAGCGATCCCGGCAATACTCGCATGCGCCACACCCATGTGTCTGAATGTGCTTGCACCAGTCTTGCTGCCTCAATTATCAGGCCCAGAACTTGCACGATACATGTTACGCGTTTCAATGCAGTATCGAATCGCCCAACTTCACGTCGACATGTCACTCCCATGGTCGGCGGGGGCGCGCACCGCGCTTATATATCGCACTTGGGACGTACAGGCCGCGGCCGCCATCTTCAATAATTTGACCCCATCTGAGGCACTACGCCTCGTGGTACATTCGCGCGGGGCACATATATTGCGGTCACTGTCATTATTTCCAAATCCGCATTTGTTACTTGAGCGTATTATATGTCGATGTTCACCCAGCTTTGTTACGACCCTGCTTAATGCTGCATCGTACTTTATTCCCGGTACACAGACCACTCAGTTCATTCCCACGCTTCGCCATATCGCATTCCAACGATGCTGTCCTTCACTTCGAGCTATATTATTTCCGGTGGTCGCCGAAATGACAGCTGGTGAATACTTTGACGCGTTTATCGCGACACCACCGGACCTAATCCCAGTCATGGCCGGGCCACAGATTAATACAACACTTCGCACGATACGGTGCGCGCCGGTGCAAATGACAGCTCTAAATTTTCCACCAGACTCCACCACCCTCTTTATGTGTGACCCGCGGAATGTTCTAGAAATATTGTCGCGATTTCCAAACCCGTCCGAAAATATACGCCGAATGGCCCAATATCGTTGCCCCGATGAGGATGTGCGGCGCCAATTTCGTATTCTCGGTGAGATGAGTATTGAAGAACAGCACCAATTTTTACGCGCACTCGAAGCCATACGAAACCCTCGCCCAGAACCTCCCACAACTCGCCCATCAACATCCCGCCCTACCACCTCAACCCCTCGTCCAGACGCACAACCTCGAATGGCCCGCAGATGTGAGATATTAGAAGACCAACTCGAACTAGCGGCGAACCTCAGTAAGCTCGTCGCTCGCGATATCCACGCGCTTGAATTTGCACAGGCGGTTACACCGGTGACACCCGAAACACAACGTATCATCGATGTGACATTGAGGGCAATTGCGCGCCATTTAGGCACACTGCGTAAATTGGAGGCAGAGGCACGAACACTTTTCATACAGGCTCAGGCGGCGGAGCGAACCGCAGAGGTGTGGCGATGTCTTAATATGTCCACGCAGATCATGGAAATCGCACATGCAGCCATTGGTATTGGCTCGCGCACGCTCGTGCGCAACGAAACACACTAGACGCGCAGACGCGGTGTGATGGTTAGATTCTGTACTCTATAAACTTTTTGAAAAGTATATAGAATATGTATGAGTTGTTGTCATGGTTGGTGCTTTAAGAAATGAGGCGCTCATTAATGCGCGCGAAAACGGTCCACCAATTGATCGATGTACGTCAAGATTCTATCAACTTTTTGAAAAGTATATAGAATGGTCATGTCATCCATCAACTTTTTGAACTCGTAAAGAATTGCGCACCACCAATAAATGGCAGACATTTACCATAATCTTCCACTCGAACTTCGCCGCCAAATCCGGGGCCATTTTGACGTCGAAAAATCGCGCATTTTCCAGGGTGATCCCACCAAAATTGTGGCGATGCTTGTGCGAGCTGGGAGCGCGAGTCGGGCCCAGCGCGAATACGCCCTGTTCCGATGCGCCCCATCCACCATACCTGCCCTGTTGACATTGGGTGGCGAACCGTTCACACCAGCTGAGCGCGCTACGATTCTGATTAGATGTGAAGCGAGTGATATGGTGCAGGTCGCCACTCATCTTGCCCCGCTGTCGCCCCACGAACAAGGAATCGCGCAATATAAATGCCCCGCGGATGATATTCCGGCCATGATACCCCTCCTAACCACAATTAATCGCACCAAAATTATTCAGCGGTGCCCCCCGGCGCAATTACCGCAATTGCTCCAAACTGGTATCCCATTTACAACCGAAGACTATACAGATTTTCTTTTACGGGCGGCACCCGAAACATTGCACACAATCTTGAGCCACATCCCCGCACCCATTGCAGTACATCAAGATATTTATATTAAACGGGCAAATGTGATACCGCCGAATCTTGTGATCAGCGCGGATCAGTTGGCCAGTATCTTTGTGTTCGTTAGCTCCACTGACATGGTTCATTTGGTCCGCAATACGCACCTTTCTGAGGCGCAATTTGAAGTTGCATTAATGATCGCATCGTCAGACACTCTACTCGATATTGTTGCCCATTGGTGCACGGACCATGAGCTGACAGCGCGCCAACGCGGCATCCTGTGTGATCGAACAGAGACAAATGTCATCGAGACGTTGCCGTATCTGGGGGAGGATCTTGATCCATATATTATGTGGGCCCTGTGGCGATGCGCCCCGGCAGAGGTAGCGGACTTGGCGCAGTATTTTCCCACCACCGTGGACGAATTGGTGTGCAAAGTGGCACTCACCAAATGTCTACCCACTGACATAACCCGACTCTATCCCTTACTTCCCGTCAAGACAACTAGTGTGACACAACTTGCGTTGATGCGATGCCCCGCGGCAGATGTTCCACAAGTCCTCTCACAGACACCCAGACCAAGCGTTGCGGTGCGGGATATCGCATTTGCTATGGCGGATCCAGCAGATATACCCAATCTTGCGCGATTATATCCGATAACATCGGCCCATCAAGCTCAGACGGTGGCACTTTTGTGTGGTCAAGATCAACTGGGTGAATTGCCACAGATCCTTCGCGCACACATGCGTGTCATACGTGATATAGTTTCAGTCCGCCAAGGGGGCGCCTCGGGTGCCCTGGAGGAGCGCGAAGTTGCCATGCTCCAATGTTCGCCCGATGAGCTCGGCGCTTATTGTGCCCACCGTGATTTGAATCGCCTTGAACGATTGATCCTTGTGTGTCGAATTGCCCCAGCCACTATTCTTGCCCATATCGATACACCCTACTTCATGTCTTCAACGGCGCCCAGTTCACGCCTAACATTATTATGCCGTATACAAGGCGGCACGCTTCCGCAACTGCAACATGACAGGCTTACAGTTGAAGAATATCAAGCACTCTTGGTGCGAGGATCACCACAGACGGCAGTGGCGCTCGCCAGTCGAATAATACTCACTCGGACAAATTGGCTACTTGCGATCGCGCGGTGTATGGGCACAGATATGATTCCACTTGCGATTGCGGGCACACAACAACCTATTGACTCGTGCACCGAGATAATTGCAGCAACACCAAACACCGACCTACCCCGGTTACTTGCCCATATTGTTGGAAGTTTATCACCGGTTGATTTCTTTCAACTCTTGTGCCGCTTTCCTCCGGCGACAAGTTTACCGCTTGTATTGGCATTCACTCAATACACACATCTGTGGACCGTGGCCACGTCATTTCTCTTCATTTGTCGGACTGCAAACGTCGGTGATGTAGCACTCTTCTCGCCGACGCCATTATCATTGGATGATCTTATCATACTTGTCGCCAAGTCATCGCCCGAATGGATCTGTGATTTACTTGATGGCCGCGACGACATATCACTTACATTGGCGGGGTGTGCCATATTACGATGTTCACCCGAACATATTCCTCGCCTGTGCGCAAGTTTGCCGGCTCCCATCGTGACACACTACAGAGAGTTGATGCTGCGCCGGTGTGACATGGGGGGGCCACTTGTAGATCTCGTGAGCTTGCTCGCGCCACTCACGGCCCACGAACTGGAATTTACGATTGAGCGTGTAACTGTGGATGAGATCCCTACTCTGTTTCAGTTCAGTATGATCACGCCGCGTGAGTTGGAGGTCGTGTCCTTGTTACGATGTGCACCAAATCAATGCACGCACATGCACTACGATGTGTCTGAGATGACAATACTGCGTTGTTCACCCGAGACTGTTACCGCACTTTTAAATCGCGCCACTATGCAAACACCACACTTGCGCCGTATAGCACAGGCACGCTGCCCAGATGAAGATTTACAACGCTTATCGCGCGCAATGGGCGAACAGACTGTTGCGGAAAAATACCATTTTTTGAATGCGCGCCATATCGCAAATCATCGCCGTGATGCACCACGCGTTGACCCCGTTGTCCACGTGGCGCGAGTGAATGCCCTCGAGAAACGAGCACGCCAACTCCTTGTGTTGCTTGATGACATGATTAGTGACGCACGCGCAGCCGCGCAAGTCGCACAGCACGATCGTGAGGCTGTAGTTGCAACACAGACATTTGCCGGCCGCGCAGCGGATTCGCGCGATGCAGCCGCAGCACAAAGAGCCGCACATTTTGCCACTCTCGCAGAACAACATCATACAGAATTGGCGCGCAGTGAACGGGACCGATTCGCAGATATCAGGGAGCGATTGACAGGTGTACTCGATGAATTGCGCGCATTGGATCAGTCACTTGGTGACAATTTGTTGGCGGCGACACAGACTCGCAGTGCAATATATGATCAAATACAACACGATATGTAATAAATTTGATCCACCACTAAATAAATACAATGATTCGCACAGGAGTAGTTTCAGGAATGCGCGGTTTCGCAACACGCGCCGTCGATTCAAATCACATCAACAGTACACTCAAAGCACTTGAACGTATCGAAGGTACCGATCACCCCGATAGACCCGGTCATAGTACGGCAACTGGTCCAACTGGCCCCACCGGCGCCGCTGGTCCCTGCATGGCTGGACCAACAGGTGCTACTGGCCCCAGCGGTGCCGCAGGAATTGGTCTACCGGGTCTTCCAGGTATCATGGGCCCAACGGGCGTACATGGTCCTCCAGGGCTCGATGGAGTGACGGGACCAACTGGCCCAGCTGGGTCAGGTAGTAGCAGTGGTGTCACAGGACCCACTGGCCCAGTTGGTAACGAAGGCCCAAGTGGTCCTACTGGTTCAAACGGTCTCGAAGGATCAACCGGTCCCACTGGCATGGCTGGTCTCGAAGGATCAACTGGACCTACTGGTTCAAACGGTCTCGACGGATCAACGGGTCCCACTGGCATGGCTGGTCTCGAAGGATCAACTGGACCCACTGGTTCAAACGGTCTCGAAGGCTCAACCGGTCCCACTGGCATGGCTGGTCTCGAAGGATCAACTGGACCCACTGGTTCAAACGGTCTCGAAGGATCAACTGGACCCACCGGCTCAAACGGGCTCGAAGGGTCAACTGGACCCACTGGTTCAAACGGTCTCGAAGGATCAACTGGACCCACTGGCTCAAGCGGTCTCGAAGGATCAACTGGACCCACTGGCATGGCTGGCCTCGAAGGATCAACTGGACCTAGTGGCGCTCCCGGAATTGGTGTACCGGGTCTTCCAGGTATCATGGGTCCAACAGGCGTGTCTGGCCCCACCGGGCTTGATGGATCAACAGGGCCAACTGGCCCAGCTGGATCAGACACCGGTATCACTGGCTCCACTGGCCCAGTTGGTGGTGAAGGTCCAAGTGGCCCCACTGGCTCACATGGTCTCGAAGGATCAACTGGCCCAACGGGCGTAGCTGGCCTTGAAGGATCAACTGGACCAACAGGTGTAGCTGGTCTCGAAGGATCAACTGGATCAACTGGCCCAACTGGTGTGGCTGGCCTTGAAGGATCAACTGGCCCAACAGGTGTAGCTGGCCTCGAAGGATCAACTGGATCCACTGGCCCAACTGGTGTGGCTGGTCTCGAAGGATCAACTGGCCCAACTGGACCAACAGGTGTGGCCGGTCTCGAAGGATCCACTGGCCCAACTGGTGTGACTGGTCTCGAAGGATCAACTGGATCCACTGGATCCACTGGCCCAACTGGTGTGGCTGGTCTCGAAGGATCAACTGGATCAACTGGATCAACTGGATCAACTGGCCCAACTGGTGTGGCTGGTCTCGAAGGATCAACTGGATCAACTGGCCCAACTGGTGTGGCTGGTCTCGAAGGATCAACTGGACCAACAGGTGTGGCTGGTCTCGAAGGATCAACTGGATCAACTGGCCCAACTGGTGTGGCTGGTCTCGAAGGATCAACTGGACCAACAGGTGTAGCTGGTCTCGAAGGATCAACTGGCCCAGCTGGACCAACAGGTGTGGCTGGTCTCGAAGGATCAACTGGCCCAACTGGACCAACGGGTGTGGCCGGCCTCGAAGGATCAACTGGATCAACTGGACCAACGGGTGTGGCCGGCCTCGAAGGATCAACTGGATCAACTGGCCCAACTGGTGTAGCTGGCCTTGAAGGATCAACTGGCCCAACAGGTGTAGCTGGCCTCGAAGGATCCACTGGATCCACTGGCCCAACTGGTGTGGCTGGTCTCGAAGGATCAACTGGATCCACTGGCCCAACTGGTGTGACTGGTCTCGAAGGATCCACTGGCCCAACTGGTGTGACTGGTCTCGAAGGATCAACTGGATCCACTGGCCCAACTGGCCCAACTGGTGTGGCTGGTCTCGAAGGATCCACTGGCCCAACTGGTGTGGCTGGTCTCGAAGGATCCACTGGCCCAACTGGACCAACCGGCGTGGCTGGACCAACTGGTGTGGCTGGTCTCGAAGGATCAACTGGACCAACAGGTGTCGTTGGCCTCGAAGGATCAACTGGACCAACAGGTGTAGCTGGTCTCGAAGGATCAACTGGCCCCACTGGTATTAGTGGACCAACGGGTATTGATGGATCCACCGGCCCCACTGGTATTGATGGCGCCACAGGACCCACAGGGGCGATGGGGCTTCCGAATGCCGTTACAGTTGGCAGTTATGTGTTATTTAGACTCGATCTGGCCCCAACCGCACTGAGTTTCTTGCGCCAAGGCAGTGGCCCATATGCCGTCGCGGATTATCCACAACTTGGCCCACTTCTTGACACAACGAACACTGGCCAATTTTCGATACCATCACTCGCCGCTCCCACCGGATGTGAATGGTACATGGTCGCACTTTAAAGAATATTCGTATAAACAAATGTCTGATCTCGCATACTTTTACAAGAATCTCACACCTGAACAAGTGCGTAATCTCAAAGTGTTCAGTCAACAGATGAATAATATTCTGTGTGAAGAGGATATGGACGCCGCACAGAAACACAATACGGCAAATTATGTCGCCGATTTGTTGGCCGCATTGCGATCAGGTCTTGCGTGGGACAGCCTCGCCCCATCAGAGCGTGACTTTATCAAACAACACAGCCACGAGTCACACTGGCGTGAATTCGAATCGAATTTGCCACAAACGCCGCCGCCCCCAAAAGAAACACAGGATGACCTTCATACTCAAGATTAATCCGGTCCAAGTTGCCCACCACTTTGCATTCAAATGTGCAGCAAACACACCACTCCAATCGTATCAGGCGCCACCTCAAACCCGCGCCGGTACAACGCGCATATCACATAGTCTTTTGATCCCAAAGAACGCGCCATATTATCTGTGCATGTGGTGCGCGCGAACTGTTACCGAGCCGATTGGTTTACCGATTGAACACGTGAACGAAAAAAGGATTGTCGAACAGATATCATCCAACTCGGGCGAAAAATATACGATTAAAGAAGATGGCGATTATCAGCCCCATTTCAAGACATATGGTATCTTTTGTTCACTCGGATGCACAAAAGCGTTCTGGCTCGACAACAAAACCAAACCTTGTTTTGAGTTTTGCGGGCTATATCTTCATCAGATCTGGACCGCCGAATTTGGACCGGGCGTTGAATTTGTGGCGGCCCCGCCGCGCGAGACCCTCAAAGTATTTGGGGGCACCTTGGACTACTCAGAGTTCCATTCAGATGAGCCGCGCAAACTGCATGTCGCCACACTGTTCTATACCGCAGTGGTGACACACGAGTCCTAGACCAATTTGGTGTGATTCCATTGGAGTGTGGCAAAAATTTTGCCGCAAATCGAATCATATAGTTTGCGAATCTCGATGGTGCGCGGCAAAATAAAGTCATCCTGTTTACACGGAAAATGGTGTCGCGTCAAGAATTGATACAACACATATTGGACACTGATAAAATTTTTTCGCAACTTGCGCGATTCGCCCGCCGCATCGTGCGAAAAAATTTTGGTATACTGACACAGAAATATGTCAAAGTCGCTCAATAGCGTACTCTCGAGTGTGTCGAGATTTGGGCAGGGTATCTTTGATAAGATTGAGTACAACAAGTGTATGTTCTCATAGTGGCGCGTCGCATTCATATCTTTGAGCCATTTCATAATGGTCAACTTTGTCAAACACGCCTGATTATTGGTTCGATAGAGACGCGCGAGTTTCTCGAGTATTTCGGGTTCGATTTTCGCCGGGTGTCGCCCCTGAAATTGAACGATACACTCGTAAAAGTGCTGGCGGCGAAAGTACGAATATTTTGAGTTGAAATTCGTGCGAGTCATGTCGGCATACGAGGCCCCGAATAATTTCCCATCCACAAAACACTCAGTACACGCAACTCCCGGTTGCGCAATATATGCGCCGCAATTGGTACATGTAAACTTTACTGTGTGAAAATTATCAGTCGTGAGCCAAAATTTGTGCTCGATATCATTCTTCTCTTGTTCGTTTGTGACTGTAATGTCACGGGTGAGAAAATTCACTCGCTTGGGTACATTGACCAGGCGCAAATAATTGGCGATGAGGGGGCGCAGGCGCATTAGGGTGAACGCGGGCGAATAGTGGCGCGCCGGGGTTAAGCACTGTTTGTAATCGAGTGCGATATTGACCATACCCTGTTCAACAAGTTTATCAAACAAGTCACAGTTCAGGATCGGCGTGGGGTGTGGCGGTTGAAGGGAATCACAGTGTGGCAACATCACATTTCATGGACTGTGGTGTATTTAAAGTTACATCAAAAACTTTTGAGCATAAAGAAATGGACACAAGCACACTGACCTGGAATGATTTGGCAACACAGTTAAATATCACGAGATCAACAGATATGATTGAAACACAGACACAGGTGATTGCCGCGATTATAGCCCTTGGCAATGCGATTGATGGCCCGGCTGCGATTCAAACTCTCAAGCACCTGTTAACAGAGACACGCCGACCCAAAACATTACTGTGGCTTGGGCCAATCACACAAACGTGGATTATGTATGCACTTTACAAACTTGGACAGAACCTATCCGAATATGCGGCGGAGGCTCCAAATGTTGATATTGAATATATACCACTTCTCACCAAACTTGACACGTGGCAAACCATGTGCGACTTTTTCAATCAAACGGCAGCCGCGCGTGGCATTACAGTATCGGACCCAACCACTCTGAAAGCATATTTGACCCGATGTGGTGGCAAGACACGTCAAACAATGATGATTCTTTTGGATATAACTCTAAGTAACTATACACAGCCAGACAAAGTTGTACGAACAATCCATCGACGACTCCTCCTCCGTTTTGACCGTGTCGACTTGGGAGTAATGTTGGGGCGTATGACGGTGCAAATACCAACGGTACCTTATGACGAATTTATCATACAATTGCCGCGCCCTACTCTCAACCGCATCGCGGACGAATTGGATCTCGCTGTTTCAGCACAATGGTCCGCAGCCGAGGTAGCTCGTCGTATTCTCGTATGTCTTCATCTCGACAAGGCTCGTGAGGCGCGCCTCGCCAAACCCTCCACTAAGGAGCGCGACGACTGTGCAAATGACCCTATTCGCCTTGCTCTCCAAGAGCGCATAACTAAAGATAAGCAACGCGCCCTCGATACCACAAATGAACTACAGCGCGAGTTTCAGACACAACTCGACCAACAAAAAGCTGCCACAGAGCAGGCAAATGAACGCGCGCGCTCTCTCCAAGCCCAACTCGCACAACAACAAGCTGATATTGACCGCGCCAATATGACCGCAGCGGACCGCCAACGTGAACAACAAACTGCCGCTGAACAGCTTCGCGCTCTCCAGGCTCGCCTAAAGGAACAACAAGCTGAGATGGCGCACCGCGCCTCCCAAATCGAAGCCTTGCAGCAGGCAGCCGCCACGGCACAAGCCACTTACACCCAGGCAATTAACGCGAAGGACGTTGCTTTAGCTGCAGAGATGGCTCACCGCCAAGGCCAGATTGATGTTGGCACCAGCAAGGTTCAAGACCTGCATGATCAATGTCGCGCCCAAGTGGTCGCACTCACCGCCGATATTGCCAAGTGCAAGGTCAACGTCGACGCACAAACGCAACAAATACAAGCAATTAAGGAGGCGGCTAAAGAGAGTGAGCAACAACACCAAATGGCACTCGCAGCGGGCGACCAGGCAAGAGCGGCCGCACTCAAAGAGCATCAGTTGGCATTAGAACAAATGGTGGCGGCTATGGCTGAAGCTGACAAGAAATGCACCACCGAGAACAATTCACTCAAAGCACAAATTGAAGAACTCAACCGCGCGCACCAGACGGCACTTGCGCAAGGCGACCACGCGCAAGCGGCCCGCATCGCACAACAACAACAGGCCATAGAACAATTGGAACGTGATATGCGCACCGCTGATGAGCAATGCCGCACCGAGAAGACAGCCCTTCAACAAAAAATTAGTGATCTTGAACGTGATCGCGCCACTGCTCTTGCCAATGGTGACCAGACCGCCATTGCAAAAATCGACGCCGCATTGGCAAAGAATAAAGAGCTCGAGGCTCAGATCCAAGTTCTCAATGACACAATTGAGACCCTAAAACGTGATCACGCGGCGGCCATCGCACGGGGTCAGACTGATAAGGCGGCCACAGTCCAGATCCAGTTGGATAATCTCACACGCAAAGAAAAATTGGTCGCAGAGTTGATGGACCGTGTACACAAATGTGACACAACAATTGAGGAACTTCAAGACAAGAAGGTGCGAGCCAAAGGAGAGGGCAACCTTAAATTGATAGCTGAGAGCGAAGACACCAAGGCTCGTCTCATTATAGTTCAACAGGCACTCGATGAACAAGTGAAAAAGGCACTGCAAGAATCAATCGTCACCGAGTCGCTCCGCGCCCGTATAGCTGAACTTGAACGTGAACTCGCCGCGAATTCACAAGCCCAGGCCACGGCAGTCGCGAACCGCGATCCCGTTGCCTCCGCCCACCATGCTAAAGAACGCACTTCGCTCAAAGACGAGCACGCGGAACTAACTACACAACTCGCATCATACAAAGCGCAAGTCACTAATTTGACCGCAACTGTTGACAAGCTTCGTGTCGCAAATTCAACGTGTACTGACAAACTCGCGGCCGCAGAACAAAGTATCGCACAGCTCAAACAAGTTCGCGATACACACCCAGATAACGCCAATCTAACAGAGGCTCTTGAGCGGGCTACGGCACAACTCAAGGTCTGTCATGAGCGGGCCGCCTACCTCGATTCACAAGTCGTGCAATCGCAGACCGCGGGTGAAATATTGAAGGCTGAACGCGATGTACTTGACAAGCACATAACTTCATTAACGGAACAAGTTACAACACTTGTTCAACAACCCAAAATAATTCTTCAAGAAGAAATGAATCGATCAACCGAATGGATGACAACCAGTGGTATGACATATGGTTATGCTCGTGAGCGTTCGGTAACCGCGGGCGTTGAATGGGGTGACAAGCAAATGGAAGTGTATCAACGCACTTATGGTGGCCAATTTCCAATCAACTTACAAACACTCAGCCTACCCCAGTTAACACAAATTGATCAACTACTTCATCTTGAGCGCGAGGTTTTTCCCACTTCACACTCACATTTACAACGAATTCACTCTCTCGCACCAACAACCACCGTTATTGGAGCTATTCAGCCAATACAGCAAGCTGTCGCCGCCACCGCACAGCGTCTTCGTATCCCCGCAAGTGGATTCCATATGGCGGCCGGCCCCCAGTCGCTGATCCAACCACAGGCACTCGCGCAGCCTTTTTATACACGTGACGAGTTAATGGATCTGCGTAATGATGACTTGCGCGAGCTTGGTTCCTCCCAGTTTGGTCTACGATTTCTTTCAAAGGCGCGCAAATTCGAAATGGTTGACTCTATCCTTGCCGCTCAAGGCGCAGTACCCGCAGCATCAATGATCACCGCCCCAATGGTCGCTGCGGTCGCCGCCCCAGCCATCTATACTCGCCGCGAATTAATGTCCTACCTAAATGACGAATTGCGTGATATTGGTTCATCCCAATTTGGCTTACGATTTTTATCAAAGGCGCGCAAAGCCGAGATGGTCGATGATATTCTTGACGCACAAGACACTGGCGCATTTGGCGCCCCAGTAGCGTATAGCACACCAGTAATACCCATCTATTCACGCCGCGAACTTATGGGCTTTCTCAATGACGACTTGCGCGATATTGGATCAGCTCAATTTGGTCTGCGCTTTCGATCAGGGGCGCGCAAAGCCGAGATGGTCGATGAGATTCTTGACGCTCAAGACACCATCCCAATGATCCCTGAGATTGAGGAGATTGGTAATCTTTACCTGGGAGGTTCTATGGCCCCACTCTACACACAGACTGACCTCACCCAAATGACACGCACAGATATCCGCGCACATGCGGCGCGCAATTTCAATGTTCAATTACCACTCGGCCGCAAGTCTAATATGATTGCCGAATATTTGAGAATCGCCGCGTCACAACCGTCGACACAACCATCCTTGGTACAACCAATACAACCAATGCAACCAATGCAACCAATGCAACCAGTTGCCACCCCGCCCGCAGTCGCCCCCACATCACCCCAACTATCATTTCGTGCACCCCAACCCGCGCCACTATTACCGGCCGTACTACCAGCCACAAAACCAGCCACACTACCAGCCGTACGCGCAATCACGCAATCATCAGTTAAAGTCCAACCCTCTCTTTTGGACGCAGTAACTACAGAGCTCGCAAACCTTGGTGGTCGTTATAACCCGCAACCCTCGGTCGACCGCGCAAGAGCAGACTTTCGCCGCGACTTTCTTGGCCCTAATCCCATGTGAGAAAGTATCATTAATTTTCAATCACAAGCAAAGAATGTTCATCGACCTGCCAATAACCCGTTTTGAGTGGAAAATTCTGATACACAATTGTGTTGCATACGAAACGACTGTGTCCGCTGCCTGGCTCACCATCGTGAGTATCAATGGACAACCGTGGTCAGAGATCGGCGAATTTCCGGGCTTTACAAGTCAATGTCACATTGAATACCGCAATCGGCTCACTGAGCTGACGGCCCTCGATAGTGTTGACGACTTGGCCACGTGGCTCGCGGAAAATCCCGATACGACAATTCAAGCGGCCGCCCCATATTTCATCGGGACATTCCACGAACCAACTGAACGGTATTACAATATTGTCGCACTCAATGCCAAATTTACCATGCAATATCGTGACGACCCGGCGCCCCAATTGCCACCAGTACCTACAAAATGGCTCATGTGGCGCGATGCATGTCGTGACCTGGCGGCGATTGAACCCACAGTGTCAATGTCGCCATTTATTCGAACCCGCGCGACAATTTTGTCATCAATGCCACTCGACCGTGCGTATACTTTGGGCGAACTGTTTGACCAGATTCAACCATCAGCGCGCGTCCCATTTGCCGCATGGAATGGCCTCTATAAACTCCACGCACCTTCATTGTCCGACATAGATTCAAAACCGTGGTCACAAACAACACCGCTCGCTATCGTATGTGAAGTGCGCACGGCCAGTGGCTTTTGCGAAGGTCTCATCTCTATCCAGGAGAATACGGTGGAATGGCTTATCATGGGTGATGAGAGTAGTGAAACGTTTGAGACAGACATTGTCGCTATCCTCGGTATTCCTCGCGGCGCTGTTCAAACGCGCGAGGTCAATTTTGGCGGCGAGTTTTATCTCCCCAATACACACATTAATCGCACGGTAATCGCGGATTTAATACTTACACATCCTCTACTGCGCCAATTTGTCTTTGTGGATGAGAGTGCAAAAATTTCGCGCGAAAAGGAGACCTTGTACCTCTATTACGCACCGACCTTCACCCCCGAGACACTCCTCCTGTCCGCACATGCCGGCACCCGTATGGATCTCGTTGAACTTATTAATGTCCCTGGACAGTCAACTGACAGCAGTGTCCAGTTGCGGATCCACAAAATCACGAGCATGGACTATGTTCGGTTATTGGCGGCATTTATGGAACGATTGTTTACAGTGTTTATGGATAAGGAGGCAGAGATAATCGCCGATTATGCGCGGGGCGGTTTTGATATCTCGGCGCGGCAAACTCGTCCTCTGACGGCGCAGTTGCGATCCCATCAACGGGACCAAATCAAACTCAAATATCACGCGCCTGAAATCTTCACATTAGATTATCCAAAACTATGCACACACCAACCATCTATCGTCCAACCGGGTGAAGTCTTGCCACCAGGGCAACAAACTTTTAATTTTCCCAGTGAAGCGGAGGCTGCCGACCAGCAAGTCACAGTTCACACATACACATGTAAACACGCTACACACCCATTTCCGGGAATTCGTAACAATACCCTCTCAAATAAAGATAGGTTCCCATGTCTCCCGTGTTGTTATCGCCAGGATCAACGACTTAAGCCGCGCAGTAGGCTGAACATGTATTTGGAAACTGGGCAGTGCGATGTATTGGCATCCGGCGGCCAAATTGCCACAAGTACAACACTGCGCGTCTTGGCGCCAAATACATTTGGGCACTTGCCGCAAAACCTCGCCGGCCTCCTTCTGACATGGTATCCAGGTAGCACTATGTTGCGTCACGGTGTGTGGGGCGAGACCGACACTCTATTATGTTGTGTGGCGCGGGCGAAATATGGCGCGGTGACATCGGATGCGATAATACATCATGTTGAAACCTTTAAACAACAGTTGGCGGCATTTCCGGGAGCACCACAGAACGAATATGGCCGCCCAATCTGGGGTTTTCTCTCACAGATTGTGCAGCTAAACATTTGGATTTGGGGCGCCACACCGGACGGTGGGTGTCTATTGCCGCCAATAACATTTCCGTTGATTTGCCATATTGTTGACCCAGCGTGGCCACACATTCACATCTTTGAAAATCGGGGTAATGAGACGAGCATCTTGACATCATATCGATTCGAATTGATTGTCGACAGACAACCTGCACAAATTGTCGTTCAATTCACAGAGACCACAGATCTCATTGTGGATTTGGCGCGCCAAATATGGCAAGTACAACTCGGTGGACGCATAATCGACCCACTTGAGGCAAACCCAGATTTGACTGGTGTGGCAAGTCAAATACTTGATTCGAATGGAATGCGCCGCGCATTTGTTTTGACGAATGACGAGATTCGGTCAATGCCCACCCCACGATTCCCGGTTCAATTACCGGTTGTGCCATGGCCGCGGCAATCTGTCGAACAAGAATCGTCGGTGTTTGCACACTTTAATCGCCAGAAACAATTGGCGCGGGTCATCCTGTGGAACGCATACTGGTATATCCAACACCATGTTATAAATATTCAAGATCTCGCGACCGCAATCGTTGTCGACCCTAGTCGTGAATACATATGCAGTCCGCGCCTCCCCAATCCCACCATAATCGACGGCACCACATTCTTTACTCCAGAGGATATCACTCAACAACTCTTGCAAGTGATTCACCGCGAAATACCACAAACTGTTCCCGCAACCATCCCCGATTACTTTACTTCTTTGGCTGATCTCCACGACCACCCGGACCAACTTATCACGGCGATTTTTCCAATCGCACCATATCGTGCGCGCAATCCGCGCCTGGCGCCGCCCTTCATTTTTGACGGTGATGGATTCTTTGTTCAACTTGGATCACATCACTATTACGCCACACCGGCGGTCTTTGTCGAATCAGACGAGATCCCATGTTTCATCTGGACGGTTGACTCGGCGCAAGTCACACGACATACATATAATCCGCGCGAGTCCACTGACGTGCCCAAAGCAAATTGGTTATTTCAATGGGGTGAGGGTGTCACCCGCCATACCTTTAGACTAGCGTTGGCCACAGACGAAACGCCATTGTAGACATAACCACACATACAACTCTATTCTATAAAATTGGCATCAAGTTTATAGAAACATTGAGTTTCGTTGGTGTGGGGCATGATTTTGGCGCGCATCACACATCGTTGGCGAAAACAAATCCATAGCGCGCCAGGAATTCTGCAGGCAACTGGCGACGCTGTAGAATATATGGCCATTCCATTTCTTCAATCAAATACGCAAGGTTCATTTGGGGTCAGAAAACGGAACAATCACCCGTAATTTGAGAGATTGTTAACGATTAATGAACGGTCGCCAATGGTAGATTTATATTTCGATACATGGCAGGCCAATGTAACTGGTGGCGAAATTCTTTGATAAACTCAGCGCTCAGTGGCCACGTGGTGGCGATTTCGTTCCACTCGAGCCACAAGCGATGACGCTTGATAAGCCATATATTATTGGTGCGTGACAGTTGAACATCGCGTGTAGAGAGGCGCCCCAACACGGGCGATTGAGCGTGTGGCGGCAATTGCGCGCCGGCCAATATTTGAAGACTTGTAACTTCCATGTTTAATTGCGATTAGCTTTTATTCTCAAGTCACGTCGCATCTTCGCCAGCTCATTTTGCGCCACCCACCATTTAACTCGATAATTGAACGACACTCCACTGTGAGTATGTCGTATCAAGCGTAACTGTTATACCTGTTTTGTTTGTACCATATACATACATCGTGTCATTCACATTCATGTAGCTGATTAATGTGGCGTCAACCGTTACTGATGTTTGGGCAGTTGTAAAAAATACATTGCCCTGAGGGGTACGTGATGTTCCGTTTTTGACGAATTGCATTGCCGCCATACCACTTGCCATAGACCCGAGATAAATAAGTCGTACCTGGAACAAATAATACCCCGCGACTTGAAAAGTGATCGCGGCACCCACCGGCAATAACCATGACTGTCCAGTTGACTTGATAATTGTATTAAAGTTAATAGGTTGACCAGGCACGGTAAGGTATGCGCTACCATCAGTTGTGCCAATTACCGCCGCAACAACAGAATTCTTAGCACCTGTTGGGCCAGTCGATCCTGTGGGGCCAGTTGATCCCGTGGAACCACTCGGGCCAGTTAACCCCGTGGGGCCAGTGGTGCCACTCGGACCAGTTACCCCTGTAGGGCCAGTAGCACCAGCACCTGTGGGGCCAGTGTAGCCTGTTGTACCAGAGGGTCCGGTGGGACCAGTAGCACCAGCACCTGTGGGGCCAGTCGCGCCAGTGATTGCGATACTTGTTGGGCCAGTAATCCCCGTAGGACCACTCGGGCCAGTCGCGCCGACACCAGTGGCGCCCGTCGCACCCGAAGTGATTGGTGATGCTGCAAGTACTGAGTTGACTTGACTTGTCGTATCAGTGTCATTAATGTACACACGGGAAAAATATGTTGTACGCATTTACTTGATGATGAATAATTTGTGAAAATTTATTACTTTAAGGCGGAAAAAACTAGCCACGTTATGCAAGAAGCGCGCCGACAGCCAATCCGGCAGTGTTCATGACAATGTCTTGCCAACGACCATACCACCAACCCTCACCCTTGTGTGTTTTCATATCGTACTTGCACGATGACAGATAGAATGGATGATCTTTCATCGTGTATTCACACAACTCCCAGATACACCCGGCCAAAAAGGAGAACCAAATTTTCTTGGGAAACAAGTACCCCAACAACATAAAGAATCCAAAATGCGAGAGACCCCAGCCATCCAAATACTTGTCATATGGCGGCGGAACAAAAGCAATCGTTAAAGGGTCCACAAATGTGGTGTTCTTACATCGAAAAGTACCATATGCCATGATACAAAAAACACACAGGGCCGACAACAGCGCAATGCCAATATAATCATTCATTTATTTAGTCGCCAAAATATCACCGATTCGTGCGCGATCGCCCACGGATTTGTGGATGGTCGCCTCATTTGGTACATAAATGTCACACCTACTGCCCAATTTAATCAACCCAAGTGGTTCGAGGGGAGCGAGTGATTGTTCTGGTTTGACAAATGATACAATTCGGCGCGCGAGTTGGCCGGCGATTTGGACAAACAATACATCACCGAATACTGGGTTTGACAAAACATATTCGGTACGCTCATTATATTGACTCTTTGTGAGAAGGTATGCTGGGTGAAATGACCCTGGGGTGTGCTGGATAATCTTTACTGTGCATGCAAATGGCGCATATTGAACATGGGTGTTGTAAACGTTTAAAAAGACACAGATTTGTGTATACCGGGCGTGTGGCACAATTGCCGCCACAACACCATCACACGGGCAATACAATGCACTCGAATCAATAGGGCCGCGGCGAATGTGACTTGCACCCTGAAAGAAATAAAGGACGAGGGCAAATAAACCGCACACGAGTAAGACCAATGTGAGGCAATCTGACCATACGGCCGCCACAAGTGCACATGCGAACAGTATGTAATACTCAGGGGCATAGACAATGTAATTATTGGCAATTGGTTGCAACTGCATCTTTGTTGTGGCGAAAATTTATCGTGCAATGGACTGGTTCGATCAAGTGGTGGCCCGTTTTCGCCCCCATATCAGCGAGTGGTGGCCGCCGCGGCAAAATTCGCCCCATGTCAGCGGTCAGAAGCGCCAATTGGCACTTGAAGACGATGTGGACGACACGATGACAACACGACATGACAACACGATATCACGACATCACACAACCATTCTATATTCTTTTCAAAAAGTTTATAGAAATAGAATAGAGTATAGAATCTAGACACGTCGTCGTCACATCGTCGTCACATCGTCATCACATCGTCGTCACATCGATCAAGTGGTGGCCCGTTTTCGCCCCATATCAGCGAGTGGTGGCCGCCGCGGCAAAATTCGCCCATATCAGCGGTCAAATGCGACAAGTGGCACTTGAAGACGATGTGGACGACGACATGACAACACGACATCACGACATGACACAACTATTCTATATACTTTTCAAAAAGTTTATAGAAATAGAATAGAGTATAGAATCTAGACACGTCGTCGTCACATCGTCGTCACATCGATCGCACATCGTCGACATGGCGACCTCATAATGATCAAGTGGTGGCTCGTTTTCGCCCCACCATCAGCGCCCAGTTTATTGCCTCTTGTCACCACGATCAAGCAAAGCGCGAAGCGGCGGCCACCGCCGCGGCACCAGCGGTGTTTCTTCGTTGAGAAATGGCGTTACAGATGACATGGGCAGGGGTTCGCGGGGTGAGGGTCTAAATGGGTACCCGGCACGCAGTGTAACAACAGTTAATGGATCATTTCGCAAATGGCGAAGTTGCCCCCGCAGATTGTGCGCACGCCCGCGCACCACAAGTGATGGCGGGGGGAATGGCACGAATCTACAGTCGAATCCAATCGTATAAAGCGCGCGCAGCATCTCTGGCATCGCAATGTCTGGCGGCAACTGACTGAGGACGTGCAATGTGACCTTAAACTCTCTCGTCACTCGTTTTCGAAATTGCGCGGAAACTTCACTGTGTTCCATCTCAGTGATTATGGTCTCCAGTCTAACTGAAAAAACAAACACCCCATGCTCGCTAATGACCATTTCGGGTATTTGCTGCCAATGACCCGTCGCGCGTATAAATCCTATCGTGGACTCGGCGACAGCAATTAGATCGGGTGGTGAGGGGACAACTGTAAGTGTCTCATAACTTGGTGCTGACTCGGGGTATGGTCGTCGTGGATGAGTGTGAAACCCGACACTATGGTGGAGTCCATACCAATACCGCCGAGCCATGATATTACCTCGCTGCCCTCGATGTGAGATGCGAACTGTTGTGGTGTCGGGCGCAAAATCAGCAGCCCCGGCTATTTCAAACCCGGCCGCAGTGGCCGCCAATCCAATAACCTGAAATTCATCGAGTTGTTTGATTATGCGCGAGCATATATGATCCATTTACTTATACGCGACAGTAACTGTGATTTTTAAAATATTCATCTATATAGATGTGTTTTTGTTTCGCCGCCAAAAGTAGTCGATCAAACCACGCCCAAAATTCGTCTGTATGCCCTATTGATACAGTTAACACATGTGCATATTCATGTAACAAAACATATGCCAACTGTGGAACGTTATAATAACGGCGCACACACATTGTTATACGCGACTTGTCATATGTGACTGCATTCCAAAATCGCGGCGTGACTGGGATTCGGCCCAAATTAAACTCTTGGACCACTGGATCGATATACTCACGCACCTCACCAATAATCCGTACCCAGTATGCTCGTTCGCATGCCACTGCGATGTAAATTATGATGACAAAGAGGAGGATGTATAGAAACATTTACTTGAGTAAAGTAAACTATGGCGAGTCAATTATACGGTCCACCGAACCCCAAGACACTGATTCCACCGATTATCCCGCCACCCCTTGCGGATTTTGAAACGTGGCGCGCCAGCTCGACCACAATGCACCCCAATATCAATACACCGAACCCAATCGTCTATACTCAATCGTCTGGCTACGACGTATTGATAAAGGAGCCACCGCGCCCCCCGCCCCAACCCGACGATATTGGTACACTGGCACCAGAACTTATTTCAAATATCAGCCCCTATTACGTTCAGGCATTGGCTGGACCAAACTCGTGGGTTGTAACAATGCCAGCGAGTGTTAACAGTAATCTCGGTATATCATCAACCACTCAGCGCGGTTTTATTACGGCATATGGTTCGAAGGGCGGAGATTACCAACTCGCAGTTGAATCGCCATTTGCGCCAACCACAACGACCCCAATCGAAAACCCCGCATTGGCAGAAGGGGGCGAAATTCGCCAACAATTGTTGTTTGGTGGGCGCGATCCCCGCGCATATGGATTTGGCCCCACTGATCGCATATTTATCAACCCAGACACAGGCGTACCCTCTTATTTCTATGGTGATATAGACCGAGCGCGTGGCCAAACATATATTGGACGAACTAATCTTAATATGACACTTGAGAACGCCAGTACGAATGATGCACAGGTCTTTGCGCAAGACAAGTTCATACAAGATTCCAATGCGCAACGCACAGACCTGCAGATTAGTCAGATGCGCAAGACCAACTCAGAGTTGTGGCAACGCAAGGTCGCCCCGATCAGTCCAGGTCGATGAGTATAAAATGAAAAACATGCTTTAAGATAAACTATAGAATAAAAAACAGTCATGACAACATACAAAATCGTTAAGGTTGCGAGACATCATCTTCATCACGAATTATGCGACGTGGCAACATTTGACCCCAACAAGCTCTGCTTTGGCTCAATCGAAACACGTAGCATCCCAGGCAGCACCCTTAAGTTCCAGAAAATACCGCTGTACTGTGAGTTTGAGCCCGAAAAATATTCGCCCGTTTATTTCAGCACACCCGCAGACTGTTACTCATACGGCATCCAAGAGCAGAACAATGTCACGACGGGCATGTTAGATGGCTATTCCATTGCCATTTGTGTTTACAACCCCAACAACCATAACCCCGCTGAGGTTGAGTTTATGACCATGTTTAACAACCTGGTTGAACATTGCAAGGGTTATCTCACATCACCACAAGGTGAAGACGATATTGGCATTCCACTGGCCCGCCATCAGCTAGAGAAGATTGCCGCCCCCATGTTTTACAAAACCATCGATAATGGCAAAAAGGGCAAAAAGGTATTGGATCCGTCAAAAGGTCCAGTGTTTTATCCGAAACTACTCACTCAGCGAGACCGCGAAACTGGTACCTTTAAGTTGCAGACCTACTTTTCAGAATCGGACGGCCGTGACACCACCGGATCCGCATTGGACTTGTATCGCACACATATGCGTGTTCAGGCAATTATTATGGTTGATTCGATCTATGTCGGGTCAAACAATGTTATCCGTCTCCAGTTTAAGGTCACGGAGGTGAAGGTCACACCATTGGCCAACAACCTTACCCGCTTCTTGTTACCATCAGCCCCAACAACTTCAGGGGCTGTGGCCGCCGAACCAACTGGACCTACCCGGTCACCAGTGGCACACGGTGACCTCCAAACAGAAGAGTGGCCAACAATTGAGACTCGTAGCCCGGAAGCTGCGTCGCGATTTGCGGCACTTGATCAAGACTGCGGCGAATAAGCATCGCATTCCCTTGGCCCAGACCCACCCCTATTATTCGTCCCTATAAACCCCCAGATACATAACAAAAATCTTGTTTTTGTTACGTAAATGAAGACTCAACCGATAACTTTACCCCAATTCTTTGATGTGGTCCTTGATCTTGATAATACTCTAATTCACTCACCCAACACTACCGAATGTGTGGATCCAGACAATATCGGCAACTTTAAACCGGTGCGAACCTTGACTTATATCACATATTTGCGGCCGTATCTTACAGAGTTTTTGACATATGTCATGAAAAATCTGCGGCTTAGCATCTGGACGGCCGGAGATGCTGAATATGCTCGCGCCATACTCGCCAACATCCTTCCGCCCAATTGTGGCACCCCGTATATTGTCTTTGCGCGCGATGCTGTGCAAGCATGCGAAGCAGAAACGGGTCACCATAAGCTCTTGGCGTGGGTTGGGCATGGCCAGTGGCTTGTTAATCCTATAATTATTGATGATAGACCAGATGTGTATGCTAGTCAACCCGCAAATGCGTACCTAATACCCCCGTTTAGCGTGACAGACACTAAACAGGCATGGAAAGATAATGAGTTGCTCCAGTTAACGGAGTATCTCAAACAACATGCACTTAAGTACACACCTCCCGCTCAAACGGGTCCACTTCGGACTCTATACCCCAACCGAGATAACTAATCTGGCAGTCGTAGAAATAACTCACAATCGGCGAACCGGCGACAATTCAGTCTATGATCCACGAATGGGTCCACTAGATACAACTCACGCATGTGTCACTTGCAAGCTGAGTAGTTCAGATTGCCCTGGTCATTATGGATACATTAAATTGGCCCAGCCCATCTTTCACCCACTCATGTTCAACCGACTTGAGACAATTTTGCGCCTCATTTGTGTCAAATGTTATCGGTGCATCTTTTCGGGTCTTGGTGATGCGATTGATTTATCGCGCGTGCCGGCGACACGCTATGAGCAATTGAGCGCCAAAATCAAACGGGTCAATTTTTGTTCCCATGAAGACTGTAAGCTCGAACAACCTGAGATTAAGGCGCATGTGGCAGATCAATGTATACTCCTCAACTCCCAGCATATTTTGACACCGGCACAAGCCCATTTCCTATTCTCGAATGTTACGCAAGCTGAACAAGACTTTATGGGGTTGTTATGTAATTTGCGCGGACTTGTTATCATCAATTTGCTTGTTTTGCCCACAGCGGCCCGCCCCATGTTGTATACAGAAACAGTGGTGTGCGATGATGATTTGACGATTCAGTATCTCGATATTGTCAAGATTAACTGTGAATTGCATGCGGCGATTGAGGCCGGCGCGGTCGACAAGGTCAAGACACTGTTCGCCAATATCAAATTCAAAATCGCCGTCATGTTCAACAATAGCAGCACGGCGGCCCGCTATAATGTCAATATGCGGCCATTTAAATCCATCTATGAACGTATCACGGGTAAAGAGGGGCAATTTCGCAAACATGCCATGTCCAAACGTGCGGACAAAACGGCCCGCACCGTCATCTCACCCAATCCATATTTGGCGATTCACGAACTTCAAATACCGCGCGAAATTGCGAGCGCATTGACCATCCCCCAATACGTGTGTCAGTTTAATATCGAGGAAGTCAGGCGGCAATTCGCGGCCGGTGAACTACGAGTACTTCAAAAGCACAATACAAAATTTCAGGTTGACGCAAACAAGTATCGGCTTTGCCGCGACGGTCGTATTGAATTGGGTGATATATTTTGGCGAGCACTTGCCGATGGGGATTGGGTGTTATTTAATCGCCAACCGACACTCCATGCCCCATCAATGCAAGCAATGCAAATTAAGGTGGCATCACCGCGCACCTTTAGTTTTAACTTGGCAAATTGTTCAGCCTTCAATGCTGACATGGACGGTGACGAGATGAATATTCACGTGCCGCAAACCATTGAAGCAATCACCGAAATGCAACTTTTGTCGGCGCCGCACAATTGGCTTATCTCTGATGCCCATGGTGGGTTGAACTTTGGACTTGTGCAAGATGCATTACTCGCCGCATATCTCATGTCTGGAGATGAGCGCCCAATCACTCGCGGTATGTGGTGCCAATTGGCAATGTCAGCGAGTGATTGTTTTGCACCGCCACCCCAAACCCCTACTCCGCGCGCCTTTGTGTCTGTGCTCTTGCCGGCGGACCTGGCGTGGTCAACCAAGAATATTGTGATTCGTGATGGGTGTATTGTGTCGGGGCGTTTGACAAAGGCAGAAGTTGGCTACAATTCGCGCGGGCTGTTATTGCATATTGCGCGGAGATATGGGACGCCCCGCGCGATAACTCTGTTGACACAATTACAGTTTGTAGGCGTCACTTGGTTAACATATCGCGGCTATTCGATTGGGCTCGCGGATTGCCTCGCACCGCTTGATCTTGCCCCCACCAAAGCGGCCGCCCGTGCACGATATGATCGCACCAGGTCTGACAAATCTCAACTGTGCGAAAATATTCGCGACGAGATTGGCTTTGTTGTGCGGCAAAAGATTTCACCGACAAACCACATTATCAACCTGATCGAAGCGGGCTCCAAGGGCAACTGGATTAATCTCATTCAAATCAATGGGATTGTGGGGCAGCAATACGTGAATGGAGAGTGTGTTGTTGCCGATTCCTTGTCTCATACGGCCGAAGCGCGCGGATTTGTCACGAGCTCGTATTTGGAGGGACTCTCGCCCCTTGAGTTTTGGGGACACTTGATTGCGGCCCGTGAGGCGATTTGTAAGACGGCCACCGGCACCGCCGTCACTGGTTATCTTCAACGCAAATTGATCAAGAACTGTGAAAATCACATTGTCCAATATGATCAGACAATTCGCGGCGGCAAAAAAATACTCCATTTTCCACAAGTGTGTTGAACGCTATTCTCGTGCAAGAAAGGACAATGTCAATCTCATTCAGTTCCGCGCTAAGCAGAAATGGCAAAGGGCAAATTAGCACCTTTGACTCAGACAATTGGTATCTTAACCATCAGATTGCGCGAGCCCCCAATAGAGGTATTTTTACGCGCCAACACGATTCAATCTTTGAAAATTCGCGCATCACACAAGCAATCGCCAACTCGAGTGACCGTGTCACCGAGAATATCCTCACATTTGCGCGTGGTGTCAATCCCATGGTCAGCATTCAGTTCAGCAATTCAGACGGTCGCCCATCCAAGTTGCCCAATATGATTTTACAAGACGGTGCTTTTCGGCCGCCAATTCGGACCCAAGAAGAAACTATGCCCCTTAGTCGATTGCCCTATGGGCCCATATCGATTGACGGTATTCCATCCACTATACCATCTGACAAATCGCGCCCCGAACAGGTGCATTTTCGCGAAATTATCACACCACTCGCGCCACAGCACGACCATAATGCACACGCGCCCGCTGAACCGGCACCACAATATATCAGCTTTGATCGTCTGGCGCGCAAATTGGCCACATATACAGCGACCGCCGGCCAGTCTGATTCTACAACTGTGGTCGACGCGGTGCCGCGTACCATACCTGTTCTCCGCGATGCACTCACAACAGCCGCCACGTCCAATCCATCTGACACGACACAAATTGTGGAGAGCCTGCTGCGGCATATACCCGACTTGCGCCCCAGCTTGACTGCGGCATATGATTCTAACCCATCTGATGTGGGACAGATTGTAGAAGCCGTGGCGCGCCGCTACCCCGAATTGGTGCGTCAACTAGTGGCTACCCCTGGTACGAATTTATCGAATAGTACACGCGACCCAGACAATATATCACGCCAATTGCCAGACCTCGTGCGCATGTTGACCAGTGCCATCGCAACCACAAACCCACGGGGCCTGAGCGATGATGTGGACGTAACACGACCCATTCCTTCTCTTGCACCTGCTCTTGGCGTTTATCCCACCACAAATATATCGAGCACAAATGAGGGTTTCGATCAGCCGCGGCTCATACCTAACCTTGACCCCAAACTACAATATACCTTTACCACCCAACCCCTGAATGGGCAAAGTGCTGGCCTCGGTTCCCCAACTTTTACACGCCTGCGCGAAGCGCCACTCCAACTCGACGCAATTGAAGCGAGCAAAACAAAACCGATAACCAGTGTCCCATTTATGCCACCCAATATGCCCCCCACATTGTCACTTGGCTCGTTTACACCCACATCGGGCGCACCAGGCACATTGGCAGACACATTACTCGGTGCAAGTGAAAACATATCCATGGGTCCATACAAACGCACGCGCGTCTCACGTCGTGAATAACGGAGTGGCATCTCGCTCTTTGGCGAATTGTTCAGCGCGCGCCCGAATATTCGCGGTGGCGGTGAGTGATTTGTGTTGATAATCCTCGCTGGGCGCACTGCTCGTGGGGAGCTGTGACACTGGTGATGATGACGACTCGGATGATGATTCGGATGATGGTTGATCCATATTATCTATAATCCACGAGTAGAGGGCGCGGCCTTGAATGAGTTTGCCACCGGGGGTCAAAAGTGCGGGCACGAATTTGATGGCATATTGTTTAGAGACCTGATCGAGTATCTGTTGGTCGTCAAGACATATTGTCTGGCAAAAGGCGGAAAACCCTTTTTGCAATTGTAGTGAAATGGGCGACTTGGCCGAGTAAAAGTAAATCCACATGTTTTCTTTTCCACATAGTAAACACAAATGGAGACATATCGCCACATTGGATACATCCCAACAACAGGTGAGGTGGCATTCTTTTCCCCACAACATATTCAAGAGATTGCAGGCGCGGCGCAGAAGCGAATCACAACACACAATGTAACATTTACGCCTGAGGTTGTTCGTGCGCTATTGGAAAAGAATTACTATGATTACAAACCGCCACAGGGTGACATGTTTTCGTGTCACCAAATTCAACCATATACCACACAGCCAAAAGAAGAGCGGGTCGTTGACCAAACCATCAACATGCTCATCGAGACGGCAACCACGCAGATCATGACCACATATGTAAATAATAATCTAAATATTGATGTGATATTGTATGCTGATGACTTGCGGCGTACACCAACACCGAAACTCAAGAGAGGTTTCCCGTTACAGTTTAACATGAAATATTAATGGTGGTATCTAGTACACTTATAAATATAGTTTCGATATTTATACGTGATGCGATACGTGGTCATGTGATGAATACAATGGCTATTGTGGTATTAATAGGTGTCTGTGCGCTTTCCCACTGGACTGCTAGCTGGGCGTTGTCGTGTTGGGATTGAACGGTTTGGTGTCTCGGGACTTAGGGTGGTGATTGGGGCGTTGGTGGCGGTGAGATCTGGGTTGAAGTTTGTATTAACACCCTGTGTGGTGTATCGTATTGGTAATCCACGTTGAGACATTGCGACTGCTCGTTGATAATTATCCACTGCTGGGTCCACTTGTCGGTTGTGAAGTATACCTCGGGTACTTTCACCGTAGGCCGTGTCTCCAAGGGCATTTGAGTATTGGTTGTTACCATTGTTACCATTGTTACCAAATTGCGCGTTGAGTTGTGCTGTCACGGATGGCGGATTCAGGGCACGTGCATCATAACTCGCAAGGTTGGGTAGAGACGCCTGCGGGTATTGCGATACCGGGGCTGTACCTTGAAAAAGATAGGAGGCTGCCGATGGGTATTGTGGTGCCGCTGCGGGAAATAGCGGGGCTGGTGCATTATTCGAATAGAGATAAGAGGCCGCTGGTGGGTATAGTGGGCGCTGTTGTTGGGCAAATGCCGGTACAACCACTGACGGTGGCACTGGTGAGCGTCTCACCGCGCGTGGGTATCCGACAAGATAATCAACTCGCGATAAGCGCGATCCGCGACGTGAAACTTCCTCGACAATAGCATCGATTAAGTCATCTGGGTGCATTAAACTGCGGCCGCGGATATCGTATTCGCGTGCGACAACCTTCAATTCACTGTCTGAGAGACCTTCCAATCTTGAATACATGAGGTCGACAACTCCTTGGGATGGGCCTACAACCGTAGCTGGGACGCCTCCATATCTTGTGGGGTAAACCTGTGGGGCAAAGCGTTGAGCAGCGTACGCTGAGAAGGTGGTTGGTTGGGTCTGTTGGTATGCGGGGTAGGTAGTTGATGGGGCTGCAGCGGCTCCTGCGATTGGCGGGAAAAAGCTAGTCGATGGGGCGGCTGGTGCTCCGGTATATGATGGGAAGAAGCTAGGTGCTGGGGCGGCGGCTGCGGTGTATGATGGGAAAGCGGGTGCCTGTGCGGCGGTGTACGATGGGTATGTGGCCGATGGGGCAATGGCTGCTGGGGCGATGGGCGGGTAGGTGGCCGATGGGGTATTGTATGCCGATGCGACGGCAGATTGGTCAAGGATCGCGTAAATTAACTCCTCTCTGTCGTATGTGTTTGCATATGGGATACCACGGGCGCGAGCCATGCGCATCAATGCAGGGCGTGTCTTTTCGTTAAGTCGACTGTAGACAAGTTCCACTGCTCCCCCTTCGGCGGCACCGGGGGTTGCAGCATATGCAAACAACGCGTCGACAAGTTGATGGGGAGACAGACTATATTGGTATGGGACTTGAGCAATTTCAGCTAGTTCGTCGAGTTGGTTTGGAGTCAAGCTGGTCAAAACCGCATACCATATGGCCTTGCGGCGTTCGACTGGAATCTGTATTCCACACAGAGCATTGATTAACAAGTCACGAGCTAGAACATCAGAATTATAAATCCCGAATTCATCAGCCCATTGGCGTAATTGTGTCGATTTGGCCATATTCAGGATTATGCGTAAGTCAAAACTCTCTGTCATTTATTTGAGAAGAAAAATTATTCAATGAAAAAAACTAGATACACCCGAACGCCTTCTTGATAGATGAACGCAAATTCTCAGATGGGCGGCGACCAGATGTCCATTGTATCGTGTCAATTGTGGCCCCGGCCGCAATAAATTGTGCAACGGAGTCGTATGCCCCCGCAATTGTGGCGGCAGTTACAGTCCCCACACCGCGAATATTCATGAGGGCTGTTTGAAGTATATTGCGCGGACTCTGGTCTTGAATCTTGTGTGTCGCTTGAAGACGTGTCGCATCGGCTTGTGTCTTGTGTGCCTTTTGTCCGTGCGCAATCTTTTGGAGTTGGAGTGCACTTGTCGCGGGCGAATCAGAGATGAACATGGCAAATTCCATACTTAACGATGCGAGTGCCGCGACAAGACCGCCGTTCAATAAACTCCGGTCAGGTTTACCTTCAATAAGATATCCGACTCGAATATGTGGAACTTGCGCACGAAGGCGCGCTCGTTGTTCTTCGAATCGCCCATCGACGATGGATGAGGTCAGATCGCTAATTGTTTTGCGCTCGATAAGCCACTCGTCACCAATACGAATGTCACCCAAAGGCATCTGGGCGACTGTGTGTTGTATATTGTGTGCGCAGAGTGCTGCGATAAGATGATGTTCACGATTGTCTACTGTGATCATTTCTGATTGCACCACGAGTTTAAGCATAACTTTGTTACAACAAACCATGTCATCATCGCTTGCCACACTTGTTACCCAACTGTCTCTCGAAGAGGCCTCAAATGCACATCAGTTTGCCATTCTTGCTGAATATGATTGTCAAACCGTTGAGACGTTTTTAACATTTATTCAATATCAAGGTAACGAAGACGCTTTGGCGCAACTCGCCGATTATATCGATATGGCTCGCATGCGTATACCACCCCGCGATGTCTCAACATTTTTTCTCGATCTTGAGACATTGGTTTCAGATCGCACCGCGACCGAAATGGCCGCCACCCATATTAGCGTGCGCCACCCACCGCGCAAACTTATTGGCACGTTGGCGATCCCAGTGCTTGCGATGGAACCGACCGACAGTCTCGTATCATTTGCTCGTAAGCTATACAACACCATCGGAGACACGCGCATCGTGAATCATATCAAGCCAGCCAATTAAGTGGCTGCGCGGATCGCCCGCGGCTTGGCCTTGCCCTGAACACCGCATGATGGATTTTCTTCGATCAAATTGGCGGTTGTCAGCCATGTGCGAATCATGCCGCACAAATTATCTGTGGGTATTTGATCAAGTGTTGCCGGGTCGTGGACCATACGAAACACATTGGTTATCATATGTATCAATTGACTGCGGTCCCAATTCGAACACCGCTTGCCCGATGTGCGCCGCTGGCGGTCGGGTGTAACTTCGACACTGCGAATGCAAAAATCGTCAGTTGCCTTGGTGAATTGACCATAGTAGCCATATGGATTTGTTTCGAGTCTTGTTTGTTCCGCCTGAAGTTGTGTCAAATAATGTTCGGCGATGGGGCCGTGCGCATCGACCCAGTCATCTGCCAGTTGGCGGATGGTCGGTGTGTGAATCCAATGAATATTTGCCCGCGGATCGCAAAAATTGGCGAAATAATCACGCACAACCTGCCATGCGAGCGATGCGCCTCCGTGGCGCCACAACTCTTCGAAGACGACCGCTTGGATGTCGCGCGGCAAAATCATCAAGAGTCTATGCGCATCCGCAAGAGTTTGTGCCTGAACAAATGCGCGCATGACATTACGTGTTGCATGTGCAGATATTATAGTTACCGAGTTTGATTGTTCGGTGTAGATAATATTATTATCAACAAGCCATGTATCATAATAATGTGCGTGGCGTTGCGTGATGGGGCGCAGGAAATACATGTTGCGTAATTCTTGAAGAATAAATCGGCCGCGAAATATGACCATCGAATTGATCACATGTGCGAGCGCGCTCAGTAGAGCAAAGTGCGTGAGTGGGCGAGTCAATTCAATGAGTTCAAAGAACGTGAGGTAAACGGCTTGTGTTTCAAATAGTGACGTAATCTGATTAACAAGTTGTGTTATAACCGGCGCCGCATACAACAAATTATATGTTGAATAATCGACAAGTGGCTGCGCTTCGCCGCGGCATCTGTATTCACATGGCAAATATTGACACTCTGGTCGATTGTCGAACCCGGGTGTGTAATTTTGGTCATAATTTGTGGTACAATCAAAAGAGTTGATCGTCAAGTCGCGCTCCAAGTGATTTATTCGTATATCCTTTTCTTCAGCGAGTTCATACATGTGTAAGGAGACTGATGTGTCGTATGCGTCTGCACTCGCCAGTGATACGCGCAGGTAGATATCATACACAGGATTAACCAGCCCCTGTTGTGAATTTGTGCGGGCTCCACGCGCAATCGCCTGGAGTACCTTCTTGAAATTCCAATGTGGTGTCAAGATTTCGACTTGTTGGACATTCATAAAACTGAACCCGGTCGCAATCGCCTCTGATCCGATGATTGCGGCAAAATATTCACCGTGGCGATTTCGCGGAGCGTTGAATGCGGCAATGAGATGCTGAAGTTCGCCTCTGGTCAGGGCCGGATCGAGAAAGATGAATCGTTTGGCGCGCCCTCTCTCATCACCGGTCGCATGTGCCCACCCAAAGTGAGTTAGTAGGGCGATAAGATAGTGGAGCCCAGTGCTGTGAACCACAGATGAATAAACAAATGTGTTGCGATGATTGGCGTGAGCCGCATCCAACGAGTCAAACAACGCCGCATACTTACTGGAGACCCGCGCCAGGTCCTCGCGTGTGGTGAGTGTGCGTGTGGCCGCCACAGTCAAACGATACCGGGGTACGACGTGTTGTGTGCCTTCGCGCATGATTGTGCGGGTGGTGACTTCGATATACCGGGGTGCGGCCCGCTGATCACATGTGCCGTCTGGAAATACGCCCAAGTCGGCGGCTCGCGCGTGAACAAAAAAGTTTTGCCGCGCGGCATCCGCCGAGTAGATCGCCAGATAATGTTGTGCTTGAAATTCAGACATGACATCGACTGTGACTTGAATATGGCGCAGGTGGCCGACAAGTGTTCCCATCAGGCGCCGCGGGATGCCGTGAAGGGGGGCACGAAGATACGAGACGCGCCCCCGGAGTGCCTGTTGGAGGCGAAAATTGGCGCGCCCATCGGGGGTCAAGTAGTTGGTCGCAAAATCGCCCGTGAGTTGGCGATCCGCAGGCAGGATGAGATTCATGAGCGGCGCGATTTCAGACACATCGTCCACCATTGGAGTGCCGGTCAACAAGAGTACTTTCGAATTGACGCAGATGCGGAGGGCGCGCAAGAACTGCGGATATTGTACAGAGAATTTTGTCGATGTAATTTGATGTGCCTCGTCAAATACCCAGACGAATCTATCATATTGCGTGCGAATATCACTGTCAGATTGTCGCGACAATTGTTGGGCGAATTTTTCGAACGTGTCAAATTTGTAAAAGGCGGTGGATGTATTGATTCGCCGCGTGCGCTCACCCGGTGTCAACGAATCAAAGTTTGCCGGAATATATCGCCCGTCGGTGCATTTGAAGATTAACTCGTGTTGAAAGTTTGCCAAAAGCTTGTCATTGGGGGCGAGAATCAAGGCGCCGCGGAATTTGGCGCGCATGTTTTCAATAGCGAGGACTGCGGTGCACGTTTTGCCAGTCCCCATCTCGTGCGCGACGAGTAGGCCCGTGTATGGTGTATTGGCGTTTAGAAACCGACTCACGACCACCTGATAAGGGAAATATGGGCCCGCGCCGTCCATATTGCGAAATTCTTCTTTGGCGGCGATTTTTGTCTCAAATTGCGAGGAGTTGAGGGGTGGGTAATACACAAAGAAATCCTTTAACGTTAACATTTACTTGGAGTGACAAAAACTCAGACTGCATGTATATAATAGACGAGATACCCCATATCATTGATATTACAACTTATCTGAAGGGGCATATTTGGCGCAAAGTTAAATTTGACCTGTTGTGTGATATAGTTGACTTTGCACATGTGATTTAAAAAGTCGTGAGGATAGGTTTGGGTGAAGGCCGGTGTCTCGCCGGGAGTTCCGATGGTAATAACTTTCTCGGTGATATCACAAGATCGTGACGTGAATTTGAAACTACGTTCCTCTGGGTAAATTTGCAGGTGAATTTCATTGTTGAGAATATTTATTTCTTTGATGAGCTTGGTGAACTCTTGTGTGCTGAGGGCCACGAATTGTTTGTAGGGGGCAATTGGCTCACTCTTAATCTGTTGAATATCATAGAATGGGATTGTACTGGTGATTTGGCGGCGTTGTTCATGCACGGTGATGATCACAGTGAGATGTTTGGTGTCGGGTTCAATTTGCAGGCGTAACACATCCCGTTTCTTGATTGATTTAAATATGTTCAAAAGTTGACGCAGTTGGAGCCCAATCAAGAAGGGTGCATCAATCGAGTATTCTTCGAGTGTGTGTGCCAAGAGCACGAACTGGAGCATCCTCGCCCCATTCGTTGTGATTTGTTCACAATGTACGCCGTCCTCTGCAAACTCGAGGCAGATCTCATCCTTAAAGTTTTGACAAAAGATATCAATGAGATTTTTTACCACAAAGCCTTGGATCGTTAAAAGGGAGAGCCGCATTTCTTCAAGTCGCTTCATTTAAAACGCAAACTGAAAATCTACATATTAATGGTACAGTAGAGCAACAATATGCAGCCAATTATTGAAGTATTTCTAACACAATTCGCATCCACTCAGAATATAGAGCCGACCAAGCTCGTGGCCGCCTGGACTACATGGTACGCGGGTGTAATCGCACATCCCATCCTCGCATCCACCAGTCATCCAGATACGCCACCTGCCGCACCCGCCGCCCCGGCTCCCGCAAAAACACACCCCAAATCATCAGATCACGCTAAAGCGCCGAAAGCGACCGCAAGTGACTGGGCACTAAATAAGTATACGTGTGCACAATTGAAAGAGATGTGTCGTGAGAAGCAATTGGCCCACACTGGTACCAAAAGCGAACTAATTGCTCGTCTCATCCGCCACGAGAATCCACCAGTGGCGCCGCCGCATGCGGTGTGCAAGTTTATTCTTGATGAAAATACGGGTGATTTTGTTCATGCAGAGACGCGTCTCGTGATGAATCAGAGCACGAACCAGGTAATTGGGCATCAATCTGACTTGGGCGTGGTCGAGCCGCTCAATGCTGAAGATATTGACAATTGTAAACATTATGGGCTTGAATGGGACACGACACGCATCAAGGTTGACAATAGCGTGTCAGTTGGAGCATCCTTCAACATCGAGTCTGACATCGAGTCTAGTGAAGAGTAATTGAGTGTTTTGTGTGTGTGTGTGGACTGGAGCCATCTATAAAGTTTACTTAAAAGTTTATAGATGTACCAAACGCGTGTGATATTCCTTTATGTTATAAATAAATGGCTTTTGGTTTATCTCCCACAATAAATTATCTCCCTGGAACATACTTCGCCTGTCTTGACAAATCTGCCGCTGCTGTCTTTCGTGCATCACCCAATAATGTCTTGCGCGTTCTCGACTCCCCAGAGCTTTTAGCCACATACATGGCGAATTTTGGCCCAGGATGGGAAAGTAGGGTGAATAAAATACCAAGTTGCACCGGTGCGACCTTTGGCCCCACCCTCCCACCAAATCCGGCACACAAGCCGGATTCTGACGTTGATGCCACACTCGCGTTATTTGAAGGTCCCTCTGCACAGTTCACAGCAGTGTTGCCACCCACGAATGCACCTGCAGTACTTGTCCCACCCGGGGCATGTACATTATCCGCAACACCGGGAGAAAATTTTATGTCGGCGTGGTTTAACCCATCTGATGCAGGTAGTACTGGATGGCGTCCGTCGTGTACATATCTCCTTTCAGAATTAGTCACGGCGGGTCAATTGACACGTTTTCAACAAAATGTCGACACTGTCACGTTCAATAACCTCATGACCGCATTGACATCCCGAGTTTCGGCTGCATGTCCACTCGATCCAATTACAGGATCTAATCAGGGTAATTGTAGTGTCCTTCGTTCATTGACCGAAGTCGGAGCCTTTACTCGCAACTGGTATGCCACGATCTCTGCTTCACAGCGCGACGCTATAATGACGACAATCTGTAGTAACAACCCCACGTTGACAGAGTGTAAATGTGTCACTCGATCAAATGATCCTGATTATAAACTGATGAAACAGATACAGGGCATATCTGACTCTTGTTGGTATCTTCCATGCGCAAATTCGGGCGATTTTTTTGTTCCGAGTACCATCGAAAACCCCAACTGCCCCACCAATGTGTGTCAGATTGTTTCGAATTATATTAATGATAACGCGGTCACCGTGTCAAACAACTCATCTGTATTATCGTGTGCCACATCAAATACAACAACAACAGCCGACCCGACAACCGGCACACCATCCGCCACACCACCAGCCGCCAAAACAGGCACCCCGATAGCTATACTCTCTGTGATGACACTTGTACAGGCTAACCCAAAGTTGATTGTGATTGGAGTGGGTGTTTTATTAATACTGATTGTCATCCTGGTATTAGTGCGCTAGAGTATACGACATTCTTCTATAAAGTTTTATTCAAAAGTTTATAGATTGGATCGCTAAAACTAATTTGGTTAAAGAAATGAGCAAAATAGAATACACGGTCGGTACGTACTTTGGATGTCGCGATAAATCCGCAGCCGCCGTATGGCGCGCTTCGCCAAATAGTGTACTACGCCCAATGCCCTCAGGTGAGGTTATGTCAACATATACGGACATGAGTCCAGGATGGGAACACAAGGTGAACATGTTATCAACATGCACAGGCGCGACCCTTGGACCATTGCTCCCAGCTAACCCGGCACACAAACCAGGTGCGGATGTTGATGCTACCCTCGCACAATTGGAGGGCTCAGCTGAGAAGTTCACTGCGGTGCTGCAAAACCCTACTAGCCCCGCAGTAATTGTCCCACCCGGGTTATGTGTATTGTCCGCATCACCCGGTGAGAACTTTATAGCGGATTGGGCTAACCCAACTGATCCAGCTAGTGGTGGATGGCGCGCAACGTGCACATATCTCATGTCAGAGTTGGTCACAGCTGAACAACTGACACACCTTCAACAAAATATCGACAGTGCCAGTTTTAATCGGCTCATGACAACACTGGCATCCCGCCCTACAGCCGCATGCCCCATCAATCCACTCACGGGTACCAAGCAGACCTTATGCAGTGGGCTTCGGGCGTTGACCGAGGTGGGCGGCTTTACTCGCACCTGGTTTGCTTCACTCCCTGCCCCACAACGCGATACGTTAATGGCGGCAGTGTGTGGTAACAATCCCAATTTGGCAGAATGCAAATGTATTAATCGGGCTGGCGATAATGATTACAATACGATGAAGCAGATACGAGGCCTATCTGATTCATGTTGGTTTCTTCCATGTATGAATTCGACTGATTTTTTCGTTCCGAGCGCACTTGAGAACCCCACCTGTCCCACGAATACGTGTGAGATTGTTTCGACTTATATGAGCAACAATAATATTGGTACGTTGGGTAAGGCAACCGTGCTGTCGTGTCCTCCTTTAGCCCCGGCTATGACCCCCGCTACATTTCCCTCACAGATTAACCCAATATTGCTTGCGATTGGAGGGGGTATTGCAGTACTGATTATTATTATTCTAATGTTGGTACTTTAGGGTTGGCGTGGAGTATTAACGCCATTGCAGCGTAATTGTGTAGATCGAGAAGGGTATCGTCGAGGGTCTCATCTGAGACCAATGTCACATTGGTTCGTGATATATTCAACGCTCGGTGAATTTTATCACTGATGCGTACAAGAACTCCAATGAGACCAAACGTGGCAAATGCATCACCATAATCACTATTCTTTTGAATAAATGTGGCCAGACCGCGCGCCTGTACCTCTTTGTACTGGGCGACTCTGTCGACGGGGGGAACCAATGGCCGCCCAAATGTCTCACATCGCCCAGTATTTGCATTCCACCATTTTATATGCGCACTTTGCGCAAAGTGATTGGCCACAATAATATCCGCATCTTGAGGACATACAGTCTTTACACACACTGCCAGGGTAGCGCGCTCACTTCGATACATTACCTCATTATTGGTTGCGCGTGTCCCACTGAAGCCCCACCGCATTAAATAGCGCTCAAGAACAGTACCAATATGGCACCGTTCCAAATCATCAACATCATTCGAGGTCGCACCGTCTGGATCGACAATGATACGATCTTGTATCCAAATATCAATCTGGTCAGGCGGTGTTGAATCACATGTTGTGACTAAGGCCTCTGTTGACAATAATACATCGCAAAGGTCGGCAAGGTCAATATTGAGTTGTTGTGCTAATTGCTTCATGATTTGTTGTATGCCTGAATTAACAGTGCCATTCCCAATTTTTTATTATAACTATTGCTATATGGTTGATTATTATAGTGATGTTTCTGTAATAATTGTCGCACATTAAATTTGTTTAATGATAAATGGGAGCAGCGCAATCAACACCACCAACAGCATCACCAAATACTGCTACACCACCAACAGCATCACCAAATACTGCTACACCACCACCCAATGCTCAACCAACAGTGCTAGGAGTACCAGTGCCATCAGCGGCACCAGCGCCA
>Ga0118677_10001610_pt1 | contig 47461 bp, 42 predicted proteins | sample AliMusrvi5mmetaG_FD_86154 | JGI IMG/M metagenome (GOLD analysis project Ga0118677, IMG submission 86154) | reverse complement strand
GGCAAAAGCAGGATTTTGTTGAATTATCAGTTTTAAAATTGCAATAGGCTTCTCAATGTTCAATAGCACCGCCTCTTGAAATCTTTTTGCAACATCTAATAAATGCTCGTTATGTTTCTGTTGAAGTTTTGCTTTAAACAAGAAGATGGTCTGTCGTTTCTTTCTATTATATTCATCGAAATTTTCAATGCTTTCTTTAAGGGAATCATCTATTGTCTCTTTATCCGCTTCTAAATAGAAGTTGAAAAGAGCATCTGTGATTTTATCATTAAAATCGGTTTTCATAAGAATTTTCTTATTTTTTCTTGTAACCTCGGTATTTTTCTTTCAAGTCGTTTGGAAATATTGTAGACATCCTTAACATCCTTGTTTAATTGAATAGCAATCTCTGATGCTTTTTTGATTTCATCCATCCAACATTCAAAGACGGCAATCTCGTCTTCATCGGCATCGTCATCGATTAAAATTAAAATAGCCTTTTCCTTCAGGTCGTCCGATTCATTTTTTACTAAATCATAGTTCCCAATGGATGGGGGGGCATCATCAAAGGTTGAATGATATGATTTGAAGAAATTATTCATGTGACTTCTGAGACACCCAAAAAGGAACTCCTTGAATGGACATTTAGCCTTGTTCCAATCTCGTTCTCCTTCCGCAACCTTCATCAGTACATCTGCCACAAAGTCTTCAGGTTGCTTCCCTTGAAGGTCTTTAACCCCAATAGTTTTAATATGGCTGTAAACATAGGCCGTCATGCCGTTGATGATTTCATCCATATTGCTGCTATTCAGGGCTTCCTGTAAAGTCATTGTTGCCTTTCTATTATAGTATGCTAATATCCGAAGAAAAATTGCCATGAATGGCAAAAAACAAAATTTTCTTAGCATACTTATATGAAAGCCCGAATCTGCCAAGATGACAGATGACCTCGCTGGGTCACATTTTGTAATGCTTGGGTAGAACAATGGTACATAAAAATCAAATATTATGAGCAAAAAAAATCAGCATGTTGTCCCTCATGGAAATGACTGGGCAGTAAAAGGAGCAGGTAATGAGAAGGCCACAAAACTTGTTGCTACTCAGGCAGAAGCCATTAAAATAGCAAGAGAAATTGCTATTAATCAAAAATCAGAAGTAGTAATTCATCGACCTGATGGAACAATCAGAGATAAGGATTCCTACGGTAACGACCCCTGTCCCCCAATTGATAAAAAGTAATATCAGATGAAAGGAATTGTCAGTTTTTCGATTGGCCTTACGGGTCTTATTTTATGTCTCTTTCTGGTTGATAATGAACCTAAGGCGACAATTTTTAAACTTGCTTTGGGCTTTGTTGTCGGTGGAATAATAGAATTCATTGTTTTTGTCATCAAAAACAGGAATAGATGGAATATACTGAAAACTTTGATTCTAAAGCGAAATAAGCCTGTACGAGTAACAGTAGCATATTTGTTCAGAATTGAACTGAATGGGAAATATGTCCTGATTAAACGGCATAAAAAGGATAACCCCGGTTATCAACCGGTTGGTGGTGCCTACAAATATTTAAAAGAGGAAAACCGTGAGTTTTTCGACAAGCTTGGGGTTGAACCATGTCATTTTGTTCCAAGAGATGAGGATACCGAGCATGATTTACGGGTTATTGTAAATAAGAGAAAGAACCTTGTGAAGTTTCTACGATGGTTTGAAAGTCGAAAAAACAGAGAGTTAGACCCTTACAGGGAATTCTATGAAGAATTGGTCGAACCGGGCTTTTTATCAAAAGATGTTTTTAAACACATCAAATATATATTCATAGGAAAGCATGTGGAAGGCGTGTTGAAATCTCCTGTTTATCCAATTGATGAGCTTCGGTACGCTGAAATATTCGAGTTACGGATTGAAGATGACGAACAAAAAAAAGCAATAATGAACTTGACAAATTTTCAGGATGAAATTCTGTTTGCTACGCCATATGAGATAAGAAATAAAGCTTCTCAAGATGGTAAAGTAATCCTTTCTCATTCATTTAAAATCTTACCATGATGATTATGATTGACAACAAGAACACCCAAATCGATGACCTGCTCGACAAAATGGCAGAGGAGATTCAACTGGATTCGACGCGTTATGAACGCATGAAGACAAGTTATGAAGCCGTAAAAAATTGGATTGAAGCCGATGAAATCTTTTTTCATCCATATAGGTATGATGTATACCCACATGGTTCTGTAAGAATTCTTACCACTGTAAAGCCAATCGGGAAAGACGAATTTGACTTGGATATTGTAATTCACCTTAAAAGCAACACACCCCATACCCCGCAGCGAGTTTATAATGAATTAAAAAGAAGGATTGGTGAAAATGAAAAGTATAAAGGGATGATGGAACTCAAAAATCGCTGCATCCGACTTAATTACTCAGGAGACTTTCACATGGATATATTGCCCGGCATCCAAGAAAATGAATCTGACCAAAATAGAATTAAAGTGCCTGACAGGGAGTTGGGGAATTGGGTTAGCAGTAACCCACGAGGGTACTCAGAATGGTTCATTGGACAAGCAAATTTGGTTAAAGAAAGTCTTCTTGAAAAAGCGTTAAGAGCTGAGAAGCTTCCTGCCGACAATTTCAAAAACAAAAAGCCTTTACAGCGTGCAGTGCAATTAATTAAACGATATCGGGACATATATTTCCAGAAAGATGACACCTATAAAACATCAAGTATCATCTTAACTACGATTGCTGGGACATTTTACTCTGGGGAAGAAAGCATATTTGAAACAATTGATAAAATCATCACAACCATACGAGCCAAAGTCAATGAGCCAGTTGGTAGATTAAAGATTGTAAATCCGGTAAATCCAAATGAAGATTTTACTGACAAATGGGATACAACACCTGAATATTATTCAGAGTTCAAGAAATTCGCAGCCCACCTTTATGATGAGTGGCAGAAATTAAAGCTGGAACAAGGGGTTCTGGAAGAAGGAGATATTATGAAAGGCTTGTTTGGGAATGAAACCTTCAATAGGGCCCAAACCAATCAAACAGTTTTACTCGAAGATTTACGAAAACAGAGAGCCTTAGGAATATCTCGGAGCTCCGGGACACTTACAAATGCAGCTACACTTGGAACATTCGCACTAAAATCTAACACTTTTTTTGGAAGTAATATCAAATGAGAGAATGGTCTATTGCGGAACAGATTGCCTCAATGAAAAGTAAATTTCCTCAGTTTAGTGTGAAATTCACTTCACATTGCTCAATGAAAGTAAACGGAACTCTAAGACCTACCTCACGAAGTATTGCATATGAATTTGAGCTGAAATACAATTTGGTCGATAAGCCAAGGATTAGAATTGTTTCTCCTGCATTAAGAGAGAATGATAGTGGTGAAAAAATTCCGCACTTGTATCCCGGCCAGTTACTTTGTCTTTATCGACCTAAATATGGAGAGTTTAAAAGAACGGATTTCTTATGTGACACAATCATTCCATGGACTTCATTATGGCTTTATCATTATGAGGTTTGGCACATGACTGGCCAATGGATGGGAGGTGGTGAACATCTATCACTAGAGTAATCGCAGTCCATAGTTTTGATTATTTATTCCCTTCCTCATATTCCCGGATATACTCACTCAATAAGGCCAATTGATTGTTTATCATTGGGATGTCAATGAATTCCGGGTCGAAGTCGTCACCAACCCATTCAAGAGTTTCCAGATAGCCATCAATTTCCGGGTGTTTCAAGTGATTGAGGAGGTTCTCAAATCCCCTCCTGCCACCACAATCCTCAGGTGGACATCTTCTTTCACCCCCGATACATTTCCGTTGGGTTTTCATCGATGGGTGTATCTTTTCCAATAGAATTGTATGCTGCCAGAAATCTCCAATGTCATAGATATATGGCAGCGTATCGTTTTCCCTTTTCAGCACATCCCTGACCTTAATTACCGAATCTGATTGGGTCTCCCCATCATTCCATAGATGGACGTCTCCAATCTTATTTGGGTCTTCACCGAAATAGTAAAGGTGAGAGTTAGTCCACCCCATACAAATCTGGATGATATGATGTAGCCGGTACAGCGGAATGTTTTCACTGACCAGTATTCTTCTCCAGATTTCAGGCCTAATCTCATTCAGAGTGATTTTTAGTTGGTACATCGTTAAGAATTTGAGGATAAAGGTCAGGATTTTTTCAAAAATATTGAGAAATAGCTGTTTCAGAATAATTCTAATCCCTCTCTGAGGAAGACCCCAGTATTTAAAATTGTTTGCAGCGTCTATATTTATCAGGTATTACTTTTTTTTATTTGCCGCATTTTCTGATTTTTGACGCTGATATTCAGTTAGATATTTTAAACAACATTAGAAATCTTGGATATAATAAGGTATCTGACCTCGGTTAGATGTTTTCCCGAAGGGGACAAAAATTAATCCAACGAAAATGACTGGAGAGGAAAAAAAGGATGTTTATCGTGAATTGTATGAAGCAGTTAAGTTCACACCGGAGGAATTAAAAGAATTCCCAGAATGTCATGCACTAAATCAGGAAGAACTGGAACAGCTATCTGATTTACTGTTTGACCTTGGCCTCATAGCCCAAAAAATAATGATAGAATGTGATGATTGATTTGACAGGATTTGAAAAATTTGGTAAGAAAAAGGAAGTAAGTAAAGAACAAAAGAAAGAAGTCTGGTGCTATACTCGTGTCAGTAGTAAAGAACAGGAGAGTAATTATAGCCTTCAGACCCAAAAAGAATCTGCTGAAAAATTTGCCAAGGAAAAGGGCTTTACCATAGTAAAAACTTTTGGTGGGACATATGAATCAGGGAAAGATGATTTTACTCGTAAAGAATTTGGAAGACTTGTTGACGAAGTAAAAAAAACCAAGAATAAACCCTATGCCATCTTAGTTTACAACATGACCCGTTTCTCCCGTTCAGGTGGGAAGAGTATTGCGATTTTAAATGAATTAATAGATAGGCAAGGTGTCCATCTTATTGAGATTGTTTCAGGTATTAGTACTGACAATCCAAGAAGCCGTAATGAATTAAATAGGAGATTATTAGATGCGGAAAGTGACAATATAAGAAAAAATGAAGTTTCCATTCCGGGAATGAAGGCATTCTTGAACGCTGGAAATTGGTTGGGTCGAACTCCTATCGGGTACGACCATTTAGGGCCAAAAACCACTGACCACGCAAGGTATCATCATATTCAAAAAATTGAAATAAATGAAGATGGTAGAAAATTACAACAGGCTTGGCAATGGAAGCTGGAAGGAGTTCAAGATTATATCATAGCCAAGAGATTGTTCAGTTTGGGTTTAAAAATCGATAATAAAAGATTAAGTGATATCTGGAAAAATCCCTTCTATTGTGGTGTAATTTCAAATAAACTTCTTGATGGCGAAGTAATTGTCGGTAATCATGAACCTCTCGTAAGGAGAGAAATGTTCCTGAAAGTTAACAATATCAATACAAGGAGGAAGAAGGGTTATAAAATCAATAAAGAGGCTGAACAAAGACCCTTGACTGGTGATATATGTTGCTTCCGATGTGGGAATAAGCTGACTGGTTACTATGTGAAAAAGAAGGGATTACATTATTACAAATGTCAGAAATGTAAAGGAGTAACCATCAATGCTATCACCAAGAAACAATCACCAGATAGAATTGGGGCTCACGAGTTGTTTATTGAATTACTCGGTTCATATAAAATTAAGGAAAGCTATCTGGAAATGGTCAAGGCTCAACTTCAGAGGATGGTGACTTTAACTTCGACTTCTTGTAGGAGAGAAGAAGCAATCTTTAAGAAGCGAAGAACAGAGCTGGAGAAAGACAAGACCAATGTTGAAGAAAGATTTGCTCTCGGAAAGATTCCAGAAGAACTGTACCAGCGAATGTTGACCAAAATAGATGCCGAGATTTATGATATAAAGGAAAAACACCAGATTCCCGAAATTGACACATCTAACTTTAAAAACAATCTAAATAAGACGGTCAATTTTATTCAAAATGTGAGTGAATACTGGATAAATGGGAGTATTGATGTAAAGAAGAAAATCCAGAGACTGGTGTTTCCAAGTGGAATTTTGTATAATCCAGAAAACCGACAATATCTAACTCCTGAGGTCAACTCCCTCTTTCGTGTCACATCAGAATTATCAAGGGTTTCAGAAGATGTAAAAAAAAATTCCTCACCGATTTAGGTGAGGAATCCTGTTCAGTACCCGGAGCCGGAATCGAACCGGCACGAGATTGCTCTCATTGGTTTTTGAGACCAACGCGTCTACCTATTCCGCCATCCGGGCGAAGTGGGTGTGAGGATTTAGTGTGTGCAGGTGTGGGTGTGGGAATAGGGAGGGCAAAGATAGTTTTTTTTTGTTTCCCAATTCCCCATATTCTTTTTCCCTTTCAGGAAGACCTTGTTTTTTGTGGTCCCATGGTGAAAAAGCAGGCACGTATAATTTTCAGTATCGAAGGAACGTAAAATAAAATCATCCTGGTCCACGACGGTTACCTCCTGAACAACATCACAATAATCATCAACATCGATCGACCCCAGGTAATTTAAATTCTGTCCGTCAAAAAAACTGATCCAGGCATGCGAATTGTTCTCATGTCCGTAAAGAAAACACCCGTGAAGTTCAGAATATTCTGATCCGGCACAATAGACAAAGAGAAATTTATAAACCGGCATCCATGCAACAATTTTTGGTATCGAATCGGAAAAAGCATCAAGCAGCAGCCCATACCCGTCATAAAGTAAACCATTGTGACGCTTGAATTCACCACGTGTCGGAACCATATACTCAAATGTGATACTGTCATATTCAATCCCGCTCCCGGCAATATTCATTCTGTATCCGTCTCCGTTCGACGCATACCCGAAAAGCCGCGTCCCATCCTCGTTGAAACAAATTTCTTCCGGATAATCGTAACCGGTACTGACCTGCTTTGGCAAAAGCTGTCCATTGTCAAACAAACAAACCGACGGGTAAGGTGTTCCGTCCTTTACCACTGCCAACATGTTCTCGTTTCCGGGCATGATGTCGAAACTATAGACAACCGCCCCGTTGGTTTCAATCGTATCAACAACAGTGAATGAATTCAGGTCTATCTTCAGGATATGCGGAGCCGAAAGGAAGGAGAGGTACATGTGTTTTTTGTCAGGCGTGGTTTTTATTACGCCGGGTTCGTCGTTCAAAGACAGTTTCTTTTCTACAGTTCCGTTATACGGATTCAGTTGGATCAGGCTGTTTGGATAATGTTGATCATAATACCCGATAGCTGCATATGCTTTATGATAATAATTGTTGTATTCCAGGCTGACCGCATCCATCGGTATTTTTATCGTTTGCCCCAATACAAGGGAACAGATCATGACAAAAGGAAGAATAACTATTCTTTTCATCATTGTACAATAATTTTCCGGATGATGGCTTTGGACCCGCGGTCACCGATTATTTTCACAGTATAAACACCCGAAGGATAGCCACTCAGGTCCAATTCCTCCCTGATTCCGGAACATTGATAAGTCCCGGCCAGGTTTCCGATCATATTATAAACTGAGATCTTCTTGTTCAACGGACCTCCACTGACCCATAGCTTACCTGAAGTCGGATTCGGGTATATTCTTACATTATCTTCAGGGTTTTTTGATTCAATGCCATTGTTCTTCGTATCGACGATCCGGATCGAAAAATCTCCGTAATCTTTGCCGATTACCACGGCGAAGCGTGTCTGGTCGATAACTTCCAGCTCGGTGATAAGCATGATCTCATAAAACGGATAATCGAAAAGGTAAACAGAATCGAAACGCCCGAAGGTTTTCCGGTCATACATTGCAAGGAACAGCGAATCGCCACTCATTTCCGGGTAAAGAAAAGCATCATGGAAAGGGGAAAAGGCAAAGCCGTACCGGTCACCGATTATTTGAGTCCTGCAGGAATCGATCTTCCGGATTCCCGAGGTATCCGTCGCATTCAGGACCTCTCCCGTTGCAGTATAGATCGTGTCATGTATCACCTTGAACCAGTTCCTATAAAGTGACATCCCGTCAAGGTCAAATACATTCTCCCGCGTTAATTCAAGTCCGTTGGCAAGCACTTTAACGGTTGAATATTCAGAATTCCAGTTTGACTGGTAATGACCTACAAGGTAACTCCCGTTCATTACCGGCTCAAGACAAAAGGGGTAATATGGAAGTTGGGCCTCCATGATCCTGACCGGAAGAATGGTATCGTTACGGTAGAGGGACAGGGATTCAAACTCAAAGTCAAACGGTTTGCGCAACGAAAGGGCAACCTGGTTGTCCTCGCCGGGAAGGAGTGTAAAATTAGTGGTGAGAACCGTAGAGAAGACCGTATGCGGGGGCTCATACTTTTTTGAAGGGCCCAGGTAGATATCTTTATCTATTTCAAAGGTGTTCAGGTTAATTCTCCGGATAAACGGGATATTGGTAAATGAAACCCATGCGTAGTTCTCATCGGAAGTAATTCTCAAAAGCCTTGGGTCGGTGCCTGCAAACACCGATCGTTCAACTATGCCGGTACTGACATTGATTTCGATAAGCCGGTTGCCGAATTCCGGATCCAGCGCGTCCACCACGGCATAGAGTTTCCCGCGTGTCCGGGCGTACTCGATGTCATTAGTGATGTAAGGCAGGGATAGTACATCACTCCCAAAACAATTCTGAAACAGTATGTTAACAAAAATAATGCACCAGAATCTTATCATAGGATAGGATCAATCAGGCATGATATGTTAACAAAAATAGCAAAAGAACAAATCAGTTGCGATTTGTTTCTATTTCACAACTATCTTTTCGCTGACAACGGTTTCTTTGTTTTTGAAGATCAGCAGGTAAATACCACTCGTCAATCCTGTAAGATCGATCTGCATTTTGACAGCTTCTGTTCTCCGGGTCATGATGCGGATCCCCTGGGCATTGAAAAGCTCTATTGAACCATCCTGAATATCAAGACTGCCGGTGTTAACCTGCATATGGCCGGAAGCAGGGTTCGGGAAGATTGTCAATCCATGCCTTTCCGTCTTACTGATCCCGACCGGCCCCGGTTCCTGTACTACCTGGACAATAACGGGTGTAACACCGGATCCGCCGACGGTGATATTGGCTGTGCGGCTTTGTGTTGTTGTATTCTCCTGGTAAGTGGCAGTCAGCCACCCGCTGCCTGTTCCTGCCGGTGTCGGAATACACCAGGATGCATCGCAGGTCGCGGCCCATGGAATATTTGCTGTAATTGTAAAGTTGGCATCACCGGCCTGGTAAGTTACATTCTTGATGGGAGGCGTTACCGCAAGCGTTGGGAATGTGGAACTTTGCGTAACAGTGACAACCTGGGCCGGTATCCCTGAGGCGGTTACCGTAATATTGGCAATACGCTGTGACGGGGCTGTATTTTCCGTATAGTTTGCCGTTATCGTTCCATTTCCCGCGCCAGAAGGGGTGACCGTACACCAGGTTTGGTCCGACACGGCCGTCCATGAAGGACTGGTAGTAACGGTGAATTGGGTGCTTCCGGCCGGGGAGGCAACATTCTGATTCGGGGGGGTGACTGTAAGTGTCGGGGAACCACCGGATTGATAAATGGAAATGTCATCAAGATATACGTTGGCAGCGCTGCCGCTGTTATCAGTCCTGTGCCGGAACCGGAAATAGCAGTTGTTCCCGGCAAAGGCGTTCAGGTTATGAATGCGCTGAACGTAGGAAGCATTAACTGTCGCAGGTGAAAGCGTATCTACCTTGACCCAGGTTGCTCCTCCGTTTCCGGTTACTTCGAAATAGGTCGTATCATGGCCTGCCACTTTGTTGGATGTGGTGTTTCTCCAGTAAAAAGCAATGGTGTGATTGGCGGGAAGCAGGACTTTCGGAGACCTGAGAATGGCTTCGTTACCGGCTTCATACCATGAGCTTTTTGCACAAAGCTGCCCTGAATTCTGATTAGTATTATACTGGTACCATGAGAAATCAGGTATATTTACCCATGCGCTTTGCACGGGATAGGTGTTGAAGACGGTCGAATCTTCAAAGCCCTGGGTATAGGGAAACTGGTCAATAACGACCTCTGTCTTGAATTTCCATACCGGGGAGGTTTCCGTTTGTGTTCCGTTTTTGGCAACGACTTTCCAATAATGGAAGGTTGAATCGGCTAAAAGCGCCGGGGGGGTATAGGTGAAGGTGCCCGGTGCGGAGACCGTTGCATTGTTCACCATCAGGGGGAGATTCAACGGGTTGGTTCCGAAATAAAGGTCATAACTGCTCGTATTTGCGCCAAGCTGCCATGAGAGCGAGGTGCCCACAGAAACCACGGTGGCATTATCCGCCGGAATCGGGTTGAATGGGGTTACCGGTCCGGTACTGTTATAGTAGAACCGCATGTTTGTCAGTGAACTGGGGTAAGGGTTAAGATAACCCGCCTGGCCTGGTAGCGGGAAATTCGAATCATTCCCGCAGTTCTTGTTGTTGTTGATGGATGAGCTTGTTGAATTGAAAGCTGGTCCGTAGGATGTTCCCCAGCGGTTTTCCCAATGAATGGAAATATTCTGCACACCATCATAAGGGATCGGGGTTAAAAGCGTGATCTCGTTCCATCCGGTTACAAAGGTCAGATTGCCCTGGAATACAAGTGTATAACCGTTACTCAGGGGGTCCTCATAATTTGCATTGGCATAAACTGAATTAGGAGTAAGCTTGAAATAGATCTTCTGGTTGGTAACGGTCTTTGGCCCGTTGGTGCAGTTCAGGGCTATCTTGATGATGGATTTGGCAGTCCCGAGATCGGCATGATTATAAATCAGCGAACTCCAGGAATAATTCCAGCTTGAGTATAACGGCATGGTATTCGATACAGTGCCGCTGCCTATTTCTACATAATTCTGTGATGTTGCATGCAGGGTGAGTGTCATCATCAGTATCGCAAAACACCACCGGGAGAAGAGTCTTTTAGTCATGATATTTTTTTTTGAATTAATTTCAGGTTACAAAAATCACGAATAATCCGGTCGGATTTCTTTTCGACAGGTTCAGATTCCTGAATCCGAACCTGTAAAAAGTACCTCAGCAGACCGAAGAAGTGCCGCTTCCATCAAAGTATTCCTGAAATTCCTGAATTCGTACAGGGGTGAATTCCGTAACTTTGTGCCAAAGTACCGTTTTCTGCAAACCATCATCAACATATTATATGCCTTGCCGGTATATCAGTGCCTGGTACTGGTCATTCTGCTGTTTATCTCCAGGTCGGAGACAGGCGGACCATCCAGGACCATCTTCGGATTTTTCAACCTTTTGCTTTGCATCTATTTTGCCTTTAACCTGCTGTACCGGTTGAGGGCTTTTGAGGCGATCTCTTACATTTACTACCCGATCCTTCCTGTCATCCTGTCTCTCATCCCAACCTTTTATCTCTATATTCTTTCAGTCACTCATAACGGATTCCGCTTTAAAGCCAGGCATACGCTTCACTTCATTCCTGCAGGGGTAATCCTTCTTTTGAACACCCCCTTTTTATTCCTTCCATTCACCCAGAAAATTGAATATCTGTCTTTTGCTTTGGAGTCTGGCCTGGGCAACCCCCTGATTCCCTACTTGTTTTTCATCTATATTGTCGCCATAAACCTGATCGTCAATATTCAGCTTTTCTTCTACCTGGTATTAACAATCAGGCAGTACAGGAAACATGTCTCATTCATTGAAAATCATTATTCCTATACTGAACAGATCGATACAGGCTGGACACGGTCGTTCATGATCGCTTTCCTGATCTTTTTCATTATCAACAATTTGCTTTATGTGATCGGGTTCCGGCAACACCAGGTGGCAGGGGTTCTTTACACCGTCTCAATGCTGGGCATTACCCTTTTTGCCGGGGTACGGGGGTTGAACCAGAAAGAAATTGCTATTCCTGTCACGGAAAATGAAGAAATAATTCCGGGCGATCTGCCGGATGAACCAGTAGTACTCACGCCCCCGGCAATAAAGTACCAGGGATCGCCCCTTACCGATGAACAGAAACAGCTGCTGGTTAAAAAGCTTGAAATTCTCATGGTGAAGGAGAAGGTCTTCACGCAAAGCGACCTTACCATCGACCACCTTGCGCATAGGCTTGAAACGAACAGCAAATACATCTCACAGATAATCAATGAATTTTATCACCAGAACTACTTTACGTTCATAAATTCTTACCGGATCAATGAAGCCATGGCGCTCCTGACCAGTCCGTCCAGCGACAAATATTCGATCCTTGGGATCTCCAATATGGCCGGTTTTGCTTCAAAATCAACCTTTAACAGTGCTTTCCTGAAGTTCACCGGGATGACGCCCAGCGAATTCAAGAAAAACCGGGCAGTCCGTTAAAATCTGCGGAGCGTGGTCAACCTGACTGCATTCTCCTGTTATCAGGCCAAAAATCGTTATGTTCGTTGTTTCCTAACAAAGAAATGTTACCTTGACAATACTTGAGTTTTAAGTAACTTTGTTTCTTAACTCAAGCTGATGCGAAATTTCCGGCAGCCCTTTCGTTTTTTTTCTGAACCTTACTTTCGCTTTACCCGTATCGTATTTATCGTTCTCCTTATTTGTCTGGTGATAACGCAGCATGCCGCTGCACAATTCATGAAACTGACGAGGTTCGCGGAGGATGAAGGGTTGAGCAATTCGCTTGTCAAATCTGTAACAACCGACCGGAACGGCTTGGTCTGGATTGCGACGGACGGGGGCGTATTCCTCTACGACGGGCATGAATTCACGCATTTGTCAGAAGGATTTCCAAGTCCATATGTGAAATCGGTTTTTACAAGGGAGAACGGGGATGTTTTCGTGACAACCGACCTTGGGGTCGTAGCTGTCGACAGCAGGTTGCGGCCACTGGAGCCCAGAATGCTGATGAAAGGGTCCGTAAAGCTGGTTGATTCCCTTCTGTGGTTCCCGAAAGGAAGCTACGAAGATTCAAAAAAGCGCCTCTGGTTCGGGGATAACCGTAAGATATACTGTCTCGATAACGGGAAAACAAAATCATACTTCCCCGGAGAAAAGGCAGTCACCAATAATTTTCAGCGCTCCTTCTCCTTTGCCGAAGACGGTTACGGGCACCTCTTCAGCATCTCCGAGCCCGGTTTTGTTTATCGTTTCGATCCTGCAGCCGGCACTTTCAGAGAGGTAAAACTCCCGGCCGGTGTCACGAACACCAACTATGTACTCACTGTCAGTAAGGGAAACCTGCTCCTGGCAACACGCAGCGGAATCGTAGAGATGACGGTCAACAGCCTGGGTGAATGCATAAAGCTGACTCCCGTTAAAGGTAGTCCGGAGGCCTCTTGCCTCTTCCGCGCGGATGCCGGTCATTTTTATGCCGGAACATGGTCGAATGGCCTGTTTGATATCCGGAAGGAGGGAACGCAATATTCCATTAAGCGTATTGACGAATTCACGGAGAAAAACATCAACAACATTGTACAGGGCTCTGAGAACAGCGTCTGGATTGCTTCCGACAATGGCTTGTTTCAGATGCACATCAATTTTCTCGCCTCGCCTTTCCGGTCGGCCACGACCGACTATATCCAGCGCATTAACGAGTTTCCTGACGGGAAGATCTGCTTTACTGACGGTAAAAAAGTTTTTGTTTCCGATCCCGGTAATAAGTCTTTTCCAAGTTCTGCAGTGAAGGTGTTCAAAGAGTCAAAGGTCACCCTGCTCCAGGTTGTTCCCACCCATGAGGGCACCTGGTATTCGGACGTAAATGGCTCGGTCTGGCTGGAAGATCCTGGTGGAAAGACCGTAAAACGCTTCAGTTTCTCATCATCCGGACGTGCCGTGTTTTTCCTGATGTCAGATCAGGGGGGCAACCTCTGGGCAATCCAGGATGAGAACAGCTCCCTGATCCGGATAAGTCCCGATCTTTCGGTCAGGTTCTATGGGGCAGACAAAGGGATAACGTCTCGTCCCCTTGTTACTGCAATGAACCCGGCGGGAATAGTCTTCGCCGGTGGAATGAAAGACTCCGCCTTTCTGTTCAAATATGATCCCGCAAAAGACCGGTTTGTCAACCTCAGCAAACCACTCGGCTTTGTTCACAACATCGACATCAACATCAATGATATGGTCTTCAGCCGGAAAGGAACACTCTGGCTGGGCTCTTCCTTTGGTCTTATCCGCTATGAAGATGGCCTGTTCAGAAGAATGGACCTGGGACCGCTTACCGATGGCTCCGTCAAGGCGATCACGGTCGACCACAATGATAACCTCTGGCTGGGCAACAGTGCCGGACTTCAGCTTTATACCGATGATCAGTTGCTTAGCTTCGACAACCGCACCGGTCTTTCATCCAAGATCATCAGCTACCGCTGCCTGCATGTCGACCAGTCGAACCGGCTATGGGTAGGTACAGTTGAAGGGATCATGGTTACTGCTCCGCTTATACCTCCGCAGAAAACAAGGAAACCATTCATTTACAACATCCTTCTGAACAATAAAAAAGCGATCGAATACCACCCTGCCGGAACGATCTTCAACAACCGCTCCTTTGCAACCTTTACCGTTGGTGTTTCTGATTATCCCGTTGAAAGCTTCACCATCATGATGATGTTGCAGGGTCGGGATACCTGCTGGCAGCCGGTTCCGCGCTCAGGGTCGGTAATCCTGGCAAACCTGGATCCGGGCAGTTATACTCTTCTGATACGCGCGCGGAAAACCGGGAACAACCTCTACAGCGAAAACTTCCGGTGGCAGTTCACCGTGAGCAGGATCTGGTACAGCCAGTCATGGGTGATACTTGTGATGATGCTGCTGACACTCTTTCTTATATGGCTGGGCGTGCGATGGTATACCATAAGTCTTAAACGGAGGAATGATAACCTGGAGCGGCTGATACAGGAGCGAACCCGGGAGACACTCATTCAGAAAGAAAAAATCGAGGCTCAGAATATCAGCATCATGCAGAAGAACCAGGAGCTGAATGAGACCAACCTCCACCTGGAAAAAGCCAAAGAGCTGGCAGAAGAGGCCTCTGACGCTGAGCGTAAGTTCCTTTCAGTGATGAGCCATGAGCTCCGGACACCCCTGAACGCAGTGATCGGGGCAGCAAACCTGCTGGTCATGAACACCCCCCGGCCGGATCAGTCTGAAAACCTGAAGATACTCCGGTTCTCGGCCGAAAACCTGCTGGAACTGATAAACAACATCCTTGACTTCAACAAGATTGAAAGCGGAAAGGTGACGCTGGAAAAGATCCCGTTCAACATCCGGAACCTGATCAATGAGATCGTTTCAACGATGCATATCCGGGCCCGGGAAAAAAACATCCTGATGACAGCCGACATCGATAAACGGGTACCGGAATATGTGATCGGGGACTCCCTGCGGTTGTCACAAGTGGTAAACAACCTGCTTGGCAATGCCCTGAAATTCACCGAAAAGGGGGCTATCACAATCAGTCTTACCCTTCAATCCCTTACGAAGACTGATGCCGTCATCGGCTTTGTCGTCAGCGATACCGGGATCGGAATGTCAACGGAAACTCTTGACAACCTGTTTGAATCCTTTGTTCAGGCAAGTTCCGAAACTACCCGTAAATATGGCGGAACCGGTCTGGGCCTGGCCATCACCCGCAGAATTCTTGATTTGTTTGGAAGTTCTATTACGGTTGAAAGCGAATCCGGCAAGGGTACCACATTCCGGTTCCCTATAGAGTTTCCTGTGGGAGACGTTTCTGAAACCCAGGAACGGACCAGGGCTGAAAGCTATGTTTTATCGGGCTTTACCCGGCAGCGTATCCTTCTTGTTGAGGATAACCAGATCAACAGGCTGATCGCCGTCAAATTTCTCACCGACTGGAATTTTGATGTTGAAACAGCAGAGAACGGACTGGAGGCGATCAGTAAAGTGAAAGAAAAAAGTTTTGACCTTATCCTGATGGACCTCCAGATGCCGGAGATGGATGGCATCCAGGCTTCTGAGGCTATTCGTGCAATGGGGACAGAACCTTATCTTACGATTCCTATCATCGCCCTGACAGCCGCCACAAAATCCGAAGTCTCGGAAATCATCTTCGCCTCCGGGATGAATGATTTTATCTCCAAACCCTTTAATCCTGCAGAACTGCATCAGAAGCTGACGAAGTACCTGTTCAGGAAAGAGTAAAAGTTTATTTGTGATTTGCGATTTGCGAAATCATTAATAACTAACACCTCCCCAATATTGAATATCACAAATCACAATTCGCAAATCGCAAATTATTCCTTCGCCCTCTTCTGCACCTCCCGCATAAGCCGCAGCGGTGTATCCACCACGACCATGTTATACAGCCAGTCGGGAACATTTCCCGCAGGGTCAATAAATCCTTCAAGGGTAAGATGAACAACACCCTTCTTCACAGGCTGAATGGTCCATTTCTGCCAGTATGAGGTGACCCTGACAAGTTCCGGGTTCTCCGGCAGGATATTCGGAAGCGGACGTGAATAGACTGTGCGGGTTCCTGTGAGTGTGTCGGTTGTGATCTGTACATCGGTAACCAGGTCGCGGTCGGTGAAAGGCCAGGGCGCATCATACACCAGGTAATACTGTATGTGCCGGTCCTTCTCATAATCCAGCACCCGGATGCTGTGAACATTGTCCCCCCACCAGCGGAGATCTTTCGGGTTTCCGATCATGGTGCTGATCTCCTTGAAATCTCCGTTTATATCGGTAACTCCTTTGAAAGATTTCAGCGGGCCCGTCCCTTCAGTCCGGGTATAGAGCATGATCTGATCCTTTTTTTTGACAAAATTCCACTCCTGTCCCAGGATCTCATTGGTTGCCGTAAGCAGAACAAACAACGTCAACAAACCGGTAAGCTGAACGTATTTCATGAAGGATTAAAGGATTTCAGAATTGCCAGAGCCCGGCGGTTATAACCCCACCTGTGCCGAAACTGCAGAGGAGAACTTTTTTTCCCTCCATGGATTTTTTCACAATGTTCAATGCAATGCCTACGGATGCTGCTCCGCAGTTGCCTGTCAGTTTTGAAACATCAACGAATTCCATCTTGTATTTACTGAACACCTTTTTCAGATGCCGCAGGATCATCGGATTTACCTGGTGCAGTATCATCACATCGGGAGCTGTCGATTCTTTGACAAAGTCAAGATAGAACTCTTCAGCATTTCGCATTAACCGTATGGCGAGCAGGTTTTTCATGTTAAGGCCAAGGTGCTTCCTGGGATCACTGGCCATATCTTTTTTCTCCTTCATAATGATCTCCCCGGCATCGTGCCCGAGGTTAACAGAGACCACTTCGGAAAGGCCTTTATATTGCTTCGATTTTGAATGAAGCAGGCCTTTGGATGTGTCCTGGTACCGGATCAGAGCTGCGTAGGATCCGTTCCCGAAAATTTTATTGATCCCCCTTGTCTTTGAGGTTGCTTTCTTTGCAGCATCTGCCTGGACAACCAGCACGGACGACTTTTTCAGCTCAGCCAGCTGACTGGCCAGGATCAATGATGATACGCCACCGGCGCATCCCTGCACGATATCGATAGAGTGACAGTTTCTAAGGGATCCATTGAATTTCTCAATGATCAGTTGCCCGAGAGAGGGTGCCAGCGAATCGGGACAGGTTGTCGCGGCAATAAGATGACTCAGGTATTGCGGGTGCCCGGCATCCATGACCGGTTTCAGGGATTTTTCAGCTAGACTGAAAACCTGTCCCCGCTGTTCCGGCAGCTCCCCGCCATCCAGGAATTCGTAATAAGCATGCATTTCCTCAATGATGACCCCCATAACGTGCCCTTGTGTTACTTTGCCTGCCGGTCCGGGGCAAACAAGAAAGTGGATAAAATTTAGCATGATCTCCCTCACGCCAGTAAGCGTAAGAGACAGCAGTATGCGGTGTAAAAATACAATTTTAGCGGAAAAGATCAATGAGAATTGCAATCCGCATCGATCCGGGCGATGGGCTCATTTTCGGCCATGGCAAAATATTTTTTGTTTTTACAATTAACGGATCACGATCAGTTTAGCTACCACCGGTAAATTTTCCCTTGAACTCACTCTAAGCAGGTATGCTCCGGGGGAAGAGGGTGCGGAAAGGGTAAGATGTTGATCCCCGGGAATGCTGCGGCTGCTTTTTTCGAATATCACCTGCCCGGTGGTCGTGCTCAGTGAAATCAGCAGATCCTTACCACCCGTATTCCGGATGTCAAGATTTATAGGGGCCCCTGTACTTAAAGGGTTCGGATTCACAGCGACTTTTAAAGGTCTCTTTATCTCCTGCTGTCCGGCCAGCAACTCCATGGGCACCCTGATAAACTTTGGACGATAGGTGTCGGCATTCAGCCGGTCGTTCCAGATGTTAAGGCATTGTGAGGGACAGGTGTAAGGCAATACCGAATCCACCTTATCATTCACATTATAGGAGATCAGCAGCTCATCGTTTTCAGTGAAATACGGATGTGCCTGTGAATTGTAGGTTAACAGGTAATTCCCGTTGTAGGTACTTTCTTCGGTATAGAGTGTCTTTTTATGGAGGAAAGGTCCCGTCGGGGAATCCGAATCATACGAATAGATCTGACGCCCCAGGCCGCATTCCAGGTATCCGTTCTCCTGGGTGATAAGGTAATATTTCCCCTGCCGGCGAATGATGCTGAATGAAGGAGAGACCGGATCTTCCATTATCTTTTTTAACTGGACCAGGGACGTCGACCATCCTGTTTCCGTATAAAACTCCCAGCTGCCGAAGGGGTTGTCGGGCCGGCAGCGGGCAACAATGGGTTCCCAGACGATCCAGTTCAGCCGGTTACCATAGATATATACCCAATTGTTGACGGAGTCAACAAGCACAGTCCGGCCAAAAATGTTATCTGTTTTTGGACCGGCCGGATAAAGTCCGGTCATATGCAGGTCGGGAAGATGCAGCACCGCAATGTATTCTCCGTAATAGGCCCCCATATTTGAATTGGAGTATCGTTCCTGAAAAATGTAAACATTGTTCCCCCATGCATATCCATGACCGGGCCAGAACAGGGTCGTGTCGTTGGGTTTTAATTTAAACGGTGTCTGGTTCACCCCGGTCTGGGTGCTGTCAATGATGGTCTTAAAACGGGATCTGTCAGAAGAATCCTGCACCATCATGCAGTTACGGACCTGGAACAGGCAGGGCAGGGTGTTGTTCGTTGTGTCCACATCCGCAAGATAACTGTCACCGAAAAGCCAGATCACCCGCTGATCAGGAAGCGGGATGGAGATCGTTGCATCCCCCGCCGTCCAGCCTCCTGAATTCCGCCTGAAATAGTTGGTAAACGTTGAATCAAAATAAGCCGGCTGCTGGGCAACAATTACCAGACAACTTATCTGTAGGGTGAGGAATAAAAATAACTTCAGCTTCATCCGGTTCCGGTTTGTTAATGCAAAGTTAAAACATCTTTACCTCCATTCTCTTTTCCCCCCGGACTAAAGTCCGGGGCAAGCGATGCGTTCCTTTTTAAATGATGACTAGCCCCGGGCTTTAGCCCGGGGCTGGCTATGGGTTCCTATTTAAATGATAAATAGCCCCGGGCTTTAGTCCGGGGATCAGAAATGAAAGAAATATTTTTTGCCCTTTTTGTTAAATGGCACAGTAATTGCTTTACCTTTGGACCGTTTTAGTCAATTGGTCGAAAGACAATAATAAATTATTGATAATATGATAAATAAAGAGGAAGTAAGGGAGTCTGTTTTGAAGGTTGCACAGGAGATATTCACCCGGTACGGCTTTCACAAGACCACCATGGACGATATCGCAAAGGGGATGGGGAAGGGAAAAAGTTCCATCTATTATTATTACAGCAGCAAGGAAGAAATTTTTTCGGCAGTGGTCGAAAAAGAGCTCTCGGAACTCCGGTCCAAGATCCTTGCATCGGTTGACGCTGCCAGGGGTCCCAGGGAAAAACTGAAGGCCTATGTGGTTGAACGGATGCAGGGACTCGGAAAGATGGTCAACCTGTTCAATGTTCTCAGAACGGAGTTCGCATCACAAAGGGAATTTACCGACCGCATCCGCTTGAAAACCGATGAAGAAGAGATCCATATCATCCGGGGCATCCTTGACGAAGGCGTTTCGGGCGGCATCTTCAACCTCGGTGACACATACATCACGGCCATGGTCATCGTAACAGCCCTCAAGGGGATGGAGATCCCGCTGGTAATCGACAAGGAGGAAAATCACCTCGAAATGAAGCTTGACCGTCTTCTTGATATTCTGTTTTACGGGATGATAAAAAGATAATTTTCAGATAATTCGCAGAAAAAATGAAAACAAAATTAACCTTCCTGTGGCTTTTGCCGGTTCTGCTGAATCTGCAGGTAAATACCCTGATGGCTGAAAGACCAACAGCCGTGAGGACACTAACATTCGACCAGGCCCTGGATTTTGCTTACCAGAACAGCCACATATTGAAGCAGGTCTCTTTCCTTCAGAAACAGAAAGACCAGGAAAGAGAGTCGGCAAGGGGCCTTTATTTCCCCACTATCGGCATCACCGCAAGCGCCATGATCATGTCTGATCCAATCACCCTTGACCTCAACCCGGTTAAGGATGCCATCACCCCATTGTATAAAACACTGGGAAGCTATGGGAAGTTCGGCGATATCCCCGGACTCAGCGATGAAATGGCCACCCAGGTCATCCGCCAGAAACTGAATGCTGGCCTGGCACAGATTCAGAACGAGGACTGGAACCAGGTTATCCAGAAGGAGAAGTTTGCGGTGGCTGCCGCAACCCTGCAGTGGCCTGTCTTTACAGGTGGCAAAATCCTGATCGCCAATAAAGCGGCTGAGATCCAGAAAAGGGATGTACACGATGTTTCAAGCCAGAAGGAAGGCGAACTGATGAGCGAACTGGTTGAACGGTACTATGGACTTTGCCTGGCTTCTTCAGTGGTAAAAGTCAGGATGGAGGTCGACACCGGCCTGCAGAAACATGTTGAAGATGCTGTGAAACTTGAAAACCAGGGGATCATTTCAAAGGCTGATATGCTCCAGGCCAGGGTTTACAGTGCACAGGCAAACCGGGAACTGAGCAAGGCTTTAAGGAACAGCGCGATCGTCAACCAGGCGCTGAGGAGTACCATGGCAATTGAAGACAGTTCCCTGATCGAGCCGGTTTCAGTTTTGTTTTACCTCGATACCATCGAACCACAGACCTATTTCACCACGCTGGCCCAGGCCAATAACCCGCTGCTCAAACAGATCGAGACCAAAAAACTGCTTTCAGAACAGAAATACAAGGCTGAACGCGCAGAGTTCTTTCCCTCCATTGCCCTGCAGGGAACTTACGATATCGCCAACAAGGACCTTTCTGCCTACATGCCCGACTGGGAAGTAGGCGTTGGCCTGAAATGGACCATCTTCGACGGGGTCACCCGTATCGGCAAACTCAAGGCGGCATCCATGCAGACCAAACAGGTTGAGGAATATGGGTTGAAAGCCCGGTCGGATATCTCCACCAATATCAACAAACTCTATAACGAACTGAACATGTACCGCGAGCAGCTTACCGAACTGGAAACGGCGAACAGGTATGCCGAGGAGTACCTCCGGTCGAGGGAAAAGGAATACAGGGAGGAGATCAGCAACTCAACACAGGTTATTGATGCCAGGCTGGCACTGGCCCAGGTAAGGACGGAGCGTTTGCAGGCCATGTACAATTACGACATTACCCTCGCTCATTTACTTGAATATTCAGGCATAGCAGGCGATTTCCCATCCTATGCCAAAAGAACCGCTGTAAAATTTTAAACGTCATTTATATCATTGTAATAATACTGAATGCCATGAATAAAAAAGGATTAATATTCGGAATTGCAGGCCTCGTGGTGCTCCTGGTCCTGATCATCTGGTCTGTCATCATCATCAACCGTCCGAGACCTGTTGAAGTACAGGGAGAGGTGGATGCAACCCAGGTAAAAGTTGCTTCAAAGATAGTCGGCCGTCTCGACAGCCTGCCGGTCCACAAAGGCGACGCCGTGAAAAAAGGCCAGCTCCTCTTCACCCTCAAAAGCCCGGAGATCGGCGCAAAAATGGATCAGGCCAACGCAGCCCTGCTCGGAGCCCAGGCTCAGAACGACAAGGCCAATACCGGAGCAGAAGCCGAAGATATTGAAGCTGCAAAAAACATGTACCTGAAAGCCCTGGCTGCTGCTGAGCTTGCCCAGAAGACCTTTGACAGGATCAATAACCTCTACAAGGATGGCGTTGTGCCGGGTCAGAAAAAAGATGAAGCCGAAACTCAGCTGAAAGCCGCCCAGGAGACGGCAAATGCTGCAAAAGAGACCTGGAACAAAGCAAAAAAAGGCACCCGCGCCGAAGACAAAAATACTGCAAAAGCTATGGTCTTCAGGGCCCAGGGCGCTCTTGAAGAGGTGGAATCCTACCTCAGTGAGACCAAAATTACCTCGCCAATGGACGGTGAAGTGTCGGATATCATTGCAGAGTCCGGTGAACTGGTTTCTGCCGGCTACCCCGTCGTTACTATCATTAACCTCAATGACTGCTGGGTGACCTTCAACCTTCGCGAAGACCTGCTTGCTGCAGTCAGGATGGGCAGTGTGTTTCCTGCCAAGGTACCAGCGCTTGGAGATAAAATGATCAACCTCAGAGTAACATACATCCACCCCCTGGGCAATTATGCCACCTGGAATGCCACCAAAACATCGGGGGATTTCGACATGAAAACCTTTGAGGTGCATGCACGTCCTGACCAGACTGTGGACGGACTGCGCCCGGGGATGAGCGTCCTGGTGGACTGGGCTGAAGTGAATAAAACAGCTGCTAAATGAAAAATCCCCGGAATTACCGTTTTGCTGAAGTTCTCGGAAGGGAACTGAAACGGATGCTTTCCGATAAGGTGTACTGGTTTGTCGGACTGATCGCGCCTTTTATCGGGTTCGGGATGATCGCATGGATCTTTTCCGCCAATGTGCCGAGAGAACTGCCGGTCGCGGTCGTTGACCTGGATCACACTTCTCTGTCAAGGCAGATCGTCAGGACAGTGGATGCCACCGCCATTGCCCATGCCTGCATGAACTTTCCAGACCTGCTGCAGGCGTCCAGGGCCCTTTCCGACGGAAAAGCGGAGGCGGTGATCTGCATTCCGGAACATACGGAAAGAAATGTCCTGCGCGGACAAAATGCTTCAGTTGCCGTTTACCTCAACAATGCCTGGCTGCTGAAAAGCGGACTGCTGAAAAGCGGGATACAGAAATCCCTTGGAACACTCTCGGCAGGTTTAAAGATCAGGTCGATGATGATGAACGGCGACAATGAGAAACAGGCCGTTTCAAAGATCATGGCGGTTCGTTTAAGACCGGTCTTGCTTTTCAACCCCTACACAAGCTATGAGTACTACCTTGTCCTGCTGCTCCTGCCGGTTCTGCTCACTGTCTTTGTCCTTTTCGGGACCATCTACGCTGTCGGCTCTGAATTGGAGTACCACACGGGTATTGATTGGATCGAAACCTCAGGGAACAGTCTGCTCCCTGCTTTTGCAGGGAAACTGATTCCCCATACTGTTGTATTCTGCATCCAGGCCATGGTGATGAATCTCCTCTTTTTCAAAGTCCTGGGACTGCCCCTTAACGGTCATCTTGGATTGATCATGGCTTCAGAACTGCTGATGATACTGGCTTATCAGTCCATGGCCATCCTCCTTATTTCTGTTATGAGGAGCATGCGGATCGCGCTCTCTATTGCCAGCGCCTACACCATGCTCGCGATTACCTATGCAGGACTTACTTTTCCTTTATTCGGCATGCCTCTCCTTGCAAAAGTGATCAGCAGGATATTCCCGTTCTCCTATTGGCTCGAGCTCTTTGCAGGCCAGACACTCAGGGGTGAACCTGCAGCCAATGCCTTGGTGCAGATGCTTTTTCTCGCCGGCTTTATCCTTGCAGGCGTCCTCTTTATGCCCAGGCTGAAATACCTGGCATCGAACCCGGTACAACCGGAAAATAACTGATGATATCATGAAAATTCCTCTGTATAAACGACCTTCGGATTTCTTTGGGATCATCTTCACCGAGATCCGGGAATCCTTCACGGATGCGAACACTGTACTGCTGTTTGTGGTTGCCGTGATCCTCTATCCCATGCTCTACTCCATAGGCTATATCAACCAGACGATCAAGGATATCCCTGTGGCGGTCATCGACCAGGACCACACCTCCTTTAGCAGGCAGTATACCCGGATGCTGGATGCAACGGAGCAGTTGTCTGTAAGCTACAAACCAGGAAACTTAAAGGAGGCCCGTCAGCTTTTCTATGACGGGAAGATACACGGGATCCTGATCATCCCGGAAAACTTCGAAAAGGAGATCCTCAGCCGCAGGCAGGCGGATGTTCCCGTTTACTGCGATGCCGGGAAATTCTTTGTCTACAAGCAGGTCTTCACCGCCTCCACCTATGCCACCTCAACTCTGAATGCAGGGGTAGAGATAAAATCCCTCCTTTCACAGGGACACTCCTGGGAGGATGCCATGAATCGTTTTGAAGGGTTGAATGCACAGTTTTTCGACCTTTACAACCCTTCATCCGGTTATTGCAATTTCATTGTGCCCGGCATCCTGATCATCGTTATTCAGCAATCACTGCTGATTGGGATCGGTCTACTTTTCGGGAAACGGAAAGAACTCGGGCAATTTCTGCCACCCGCCAAAGAAAAAACAACCTGGTGGGATTCCTTTGCCCCGGTCATCGGCAAAGCCATTGCCTATGTAACCATTTACCTGGCAACAACCCTCGTGACCCTGGTGTTGTTATACCACTGGCTATCATTTCCGGAAAGAGGAAGCTTCTGGCTGGTCTACCTGATGCTGATCCCCTTCCTGTTTACCGTTTCGTTTATGGGAATTACCCTCTCCTCTCTTTTTACTAAAAGGGTTCATTCACTCATTTTCCTCGTCTTTCTTTCACCCATTGTCTTTTTCCTGACCGGAGTAGCCTGGCCCCTCGAGTCCCTGCCACCCATGCTGAAGGTTCTGTCCTATATCTTCCCGACCACCCCCATGGTACCGGCTTTCATCAAGTTAAGGCTGATCGGCGGCGGACTGGGTTCCGTATCCCGTGAGTTCACCGTGATCATGATCCAGATGACAGTCTATTTCGTTCTTGCGGTTGTTTCATACAGCCTGTCTGTCAGAACTGTATGGCGCGCGTCTCTGACGCGTGACTTGTCCCCGAATGGCGCGCGTCTCTGACGCGTGACTTCATACTACCCGTATACCTGGCACGCGTCGGAGACGCGCGCCATAGTGAGTATCCAGCATCCAGCATCCAGAATCCGGCATCATTTGGAAATTTCCCCGGAAAGCAGTACTTTCGCGTCGGATTTCAAATTCCCCCCGGTATGCCCAACAATGTCAAGATTTTTTCAGGAAGAGCCACCCAGTATCTGGCTGAAAAAATTGCCCAAAGCTATGGTGCCAAACTCGGCACCGTTGTTGTTACCGACTTTTGTGATGGCGAATTCCAGCCATCCTTTGAAGAAAACATCCGTGGGAATGACATTTTTATCGTCCAGTCCACCTTTGCGCCTGCCGGCAACCTCCTGGAACTTCTGATGCTGATCGACGCGGCCCGCAGGGCTTCGGCACGTAACATCATTGCAGTGATGCCCTATTTCGGATACGCCCGCCAGGACCGCAAGGACAAGGCACGTGTTTCGATCGCGGCCAAGCTGGTCGCCAACCTGCTTTCAACAGCCGGGGTACAGCGCATCATCACCATCGACCTGCATGCAGACCAGATTCAGGGCTTCTTTGATGTCCCCGTGGATCACCTGTTTGCCTCCTCCATCTTCGTTCCCTACCTGAAGAAACTGGCCCTGCCAAACCTTACCATGGCATCACCGGATACGGGCGGAACAAGAAGGGTTGCCACCTATGCCAAATTCCTGGGAACCGATTTCGTGATCTGCTACAAGCAGCGCGGAAAACCCAACCAGGTTGAGAAAATGGCGCTGGTCGGCGACGTGGAAGGAAGGGATGTCGTCCTGATCGACGATATCGTGGATACCGCAGGAACACTCGTAAAGGCAGCGGAGATCATCATGGCAAACGGCGCCAGCAGCGTACGGGCCATGTGCACACACCCGATCTTCTCACGTAATGCCATCGAAAAAATAGAAAAATCCGTGCTGACAGAGATCGTTACAACTGATACGATCCCTTTAAGACGCACAAGTGACAAGATTAAAGTTATCACCACCGCCCACCTCTTTGCCGAGGTGATCAAACGCGTGGAGAGCCATGAGTCGATCAGTTCGCTGTTCAGATTTGAAGAATAAGTTTATAAAGTTTGTAAAGTTTATAAAGTTTGTAAAGTCAGAAGAAAATACAAATCACAAATCACAAATCATAAATCACAATTAACAAACAACAACCATGAAAGCAGTATCATTGAGCGGTTCTCTTCGCGAGAACGTAGGGAAAAAAGATGCTATAAAAAACCGCAGAGAGGGACTCGTTCCCTGCGTAATGTATGGCGGCAAGGAACAGTTTCATTTTGCAGTCAGTGACAAGAGTTTCCGTAAACTTCTTTTTACGGATCAGGTCTATATTTTTACTATTGAGCTCGCCGGAAAGTCGACCAATGCAATTGTACAGGATGTACAGTATCATCCGGTTACGGATAATATCCTGCATATCGATTTCCTGGAAGTCCTTCCCGAAAAGCCGGTTGTCATCAGTGTACCGGTGAAGTCAGAAGGAACAGCCCCCGGCGTTCTGAAGGGCGGAAAACTTGTTTCCAAAATGCGTAAGCTGAAAATCAAGGCGCTGTTACAGGATCTGCCTGATTTCATTATGCTCTCCATCAATCCTTTGGATATCGGTGATTCGATCAAGGTAAAAGATGTGAAACGCGATAACATAACTTTCCTGGATGCTCCGAATAATGTCATTCTCGGTGTCCGTACAGCCCGTACTGTTGTGGAAGATGCTCCTGTTGAAGGTGCTGCCGCCGCCGGTGCTGCTGCTCCTGCTGAAAAGAAGGAAGAAGGGAAGTAATCTGATAAATTCTATTCAGGAAGGCCCGGGGTTAGATGCCTTGGGCCTTCTTTGTTACGGGATGCTGGATGCTGGATGCTGGATAAAAAATTAAAACAGAAAAGATAAGGGAAAAAATCAGTATAAATGACGGACCCGCAATCCAGCATCCAGCATCCAGCATCCAGTATCAGATAAACAAAAGAATAACGTAACTATGAAGTACCTGATCATCGGCCTGGGAAATATCGGAGATGAATACGCCGATACCCGGCATAACATTGGTTTTATCGTGGCTGATGCCCTGGCACAGGCTGGCAATGCCGTGTTTAAATCCGACCGCCATGCCGCAGTCACGAAATTGTCTGTAAAGGGCCGCACTCTGGTGGTGATCAAGCCCTCCACCTACATGAACCTGAGCGGGAAGGCAGTCCGATACTGGATGCAGAAGGAGGAGATCCCCATCGAAAATGTCCTCGTTATCGTGGATGACCTGGCCCTCCCCACCGGGATACTTCGCCTGCGAACCAAAGGAGGCGATGGCGGCCACAACGGGCTCATCAGCATAATCGAACATCTCGGCTCATCTGACTTTTCCAGGATCCGCTTCGGCATCGGCAGTGACTTCGCCAAAGGGCAGCAGGTGGATTATGTGCTGGGGAAATGGACGAAGGAAGAGGTTCAGATCCTGATCCCTCAGGTTAAGGATTGCGTGGAGATAATCAAGAGTTTCGTCCTGTCCGGCCCGGAAAGGACCATGAATACCTACAATAAAAAGGGAGTGGGTAAAGCACCGGAATCAAAAGAATAAGTCTGAACCTGCCAACTTGCAACTCGCAACTTGCAACTTGCAACTATCTTAAACCCACCCGTTCAGCTTATAATAGATCAGCGCCAGCGTTTCACGGATCACGAGCTGCTCATACTTCAACTGCGTCCAGAAGGTGTAACGTACTGCCATGTTTTCACCGATATCCGGAACCCATCTTCTCCCGCCAAGTCCTTTCCTGCTGAAAAAGAAATTGGCCTTTACCTGGGATTCAAAGGCCGGAACCCCATCCACCCGCGTAAATCCTGCTTTTCTGAAAGCAAGTACCGAACGTAAGATGTGTTCGGGAGAGGATACAACGCAAACGGCGGGTTTTGCGCTTAAGCGTTTAAAGATAAAAAAGGCTTCACCCCGGGTGCTGGTTCCCCTGTTTTCAAAGATGATCCGACTCGCGTCAATGCCCCGGAAAACCAGTTCGTTTTTTAATCCATACAGCGTTCCTTTGGGGTCAATCGTATCCCCCGGAAGGGAAATGATCACCCTGGCTTTCGGAAACTGACTGGCGACCCTGGCGGTGTAATAGATCCGCATCAGCCCTTTTTCACTGGGCATGCCGCCTCCGCCCATGGTTACGATATAGTCGGGCGGACGGTTCAGGGAGGATTCGGAGGTGGCATAATAGTACCAGGCCCAGAAGGGCGCAGGCGTGAAACAAAAAAGTACTGAAACGAACATGATGCATCCGAATGCAATGAGAAAACGCTTTACGATCCGGATGAACATAAGAGAAGTATTTGCCCGGCCAGGCAGGAAGCGGTCTTCCTACCGGCCCGGGTTGATTTTTTTACGGACGATCTCGGCGATCTGGCTGATCGGGATACGCTCCTGGAGCATAGTATCCCGGTCGCGGATGGTCACTGTATCATCCTGCAGCGTCTGGTGATCGATGGTCACGCAATAGGGGGTGCCGATCGCGTCCATGCGGCGGTAACGACGGCCTATCGTATCTTTCTCCTCGTAGAAGCAGCGGTAATCCAGCTTCAGGGCATCCATGATGTCGCGTGCCTTCTCCGGCAGACCGTCTTTTTTGGTCAAAGGAAGAACGGCAACCTTGATCGGGGCCAGCACGGCGGGAATGCCAAGCACAACACGCTCGGATCCGTCTTCCATCTTCTCTTCGCGGTAAGCATGGCTTAACACAGCGAGGAAAGTACGGTCGAGGCCGATGGAGGTCTCCACAACATAGGGAACATAGCCCTCGTTGGTCTCCTGGTCGAAATACTGGATCTTCCTTCCGGAGAACTTCTGATGAGCGCCCAGGTCAAAATCGGTGCGTGAATGAATGCCCTCCAGCTCCTTGAAGCCGATAGGAAATTCAAACTCGATATCTGCTGCCGCATTGGCATAATGGGCCAGCTTGTCGTGATCGTGGAAACGGTATTTTGTGGCAGGTATGCCCAGCGACAGATGCCATTTCATGCGTTCTGCCTTCCAGAACTCATACCATTTGATCTCTTCACCCGGCTTCACGAAGAACTGCATCTCCATCTGTTCGAATTCGCGCATGCGGAAGAGGAACTGACGGGCAACGATCTCGTTGCGGAATGCCTTCCCGATCTGGGCGATGCCGAAGGGGATCTTCATCCTGGCCGATTTCTGAACGTTCAGGAAATTGACAAAGATACCCTGGGCGGTCTCCGGACGGAGGTAGATCTCGTTGGAGTCCTCATTCACCGAGCCCATCTGGGTGGAAAACATCAGGTTGAACTGGCGGACATCCGTCCAGTTCTTGGTGCCGGAAACAGGACAAACAATGCCGGCTTCTTCAATAACGGCCTTGACCGTAGCCAGGTCGTTGCTGCCCAGTGCTGTAAAGAACCGCGTCTTTATGGCGTCGATCTTCGCCTGGTTCTCCATCACCCGGGGGTTGGTGGCACGGTACATCTTTTCGTCGAAAGCCTCGCCGAATTTCGCCCTGGCCTTGTCGACCTCCTTCTGGATCTTGTCTTCGATCTTCTGGAGATGGTCTTCCACCAGCACGTCGGCACGGTAGCGTTTCTTCGAATCCCGGTTGTCGAGCATGGGATCGCTGAATGCATCCACATGTCCGGAAGCCTTCCATGTGATGGGGTGCATGAAGATCGCGGCATCGATGCCAACGATGTTCTCATGATACTGAACCATGGCTTTCCACCAATACTCCTTGATGTTGTTCTTCAGCTCAACACCAAAGGGGCCGTAATCATAAACAGCGCTTAAACCATCATAAATTTCACTGGAAGGGAATACAAACCCATACTCCTTGGCATGGGATATGATCTTTTTGAATAATTCTTCGTTGTTTGCCATGGGGCAAAGATAGAAACTTTTCCTTTTATTTCCTGATGCTGGATGCTGGATACTGGATACCCCACATAGCGCGCGTCTCTGACGCGTGCTGGGTTGAAGCGTACGACAAAGCACGCGTCGGAGACGCGCGCTATTAGAGGTCAATTAGATCAATTAGAAATTTCTCTCTTTGCCTTTTGTGGTTAAAAAGATGACCGTAAAGGAATTACAACACAAGTTTGGTCTCCGGGAATGCTTTCCCCGTTTCAAACCGGAATTTCAGGTTCGGGTAGTGCAGCACCACCTCCTTTCCATAGATGAGCAGCTCTCCCTTTGAGCCGGACTGCTGTTTACGGACCAGGTTGGCCATGAGCAGTGCTTTCTCGATGCCGTCGCCGCGTTTGAAGTTCACCACCTCATCGGGCTGGGCAATGCGGTTTTCGGAATAGATCGACTCATTCGGCCACTCTTTTAAGCGATTGTAAACGGCAATCAGCTCCATCCCTGCAAAGGTATCCACGGAGACGGGGTTCCGTTCGAAGGCGGATTTCAGGAAGGGCTGCCAGTCGCATGACTCCATGTAACGTCCTGCATAAAATGCAAGGTCGGCCACTGTTGATGCCGGACGGATCTTCTGAAGGCTCTCTATGATCGCTTCACGGCTCTGTGCAGGCGTGATGCGGATGGGCACTGAAGGTGTGAAGTCTTTGTTTGATGAGGGCAGCCCGGGAACGGTATGGATGAATTGTTTCAGGTCGTGGATGAACTCCGTGTTCGCGGAGAGTACCGGGTACTCCTGCAGCAGCAGCTCAAAGAACTCCTTGTTGGTAGACTGTTTAAAGAGAAAATCATCGGCCGATACCAGCGAACGGTCGAACTCTTCGCAGCAGGAGAGGTCCTCCTCGTCGATCTCGCAGAACAGCTTGCGGGAAGTCTTGTCGCCCAAACGGTTCTTGCTGTCATGCTCGTACCCGAAGGCCTTTTCCATCCGAATGTATTTGATGTTGCCCTGGCAGAGAAATGAGAGCTGAAACAGCTTCTGGTAACGGTGGTTGGCCCTCAGGAAGTTGATGAAGATCTCAAAATCAACAACCGCCTCCAGGTAGTGGGCCAGTTTGTCCTTAAATAACTTAAAGGAAACTTCTTCGATGGTGGCTTCCGGGTAAATGAAATGGATGAAGCCGGTATTATGGGCAACGATGGTGACGCGTTCGTTTTCCAGGGCCCGGCGGGCCAGGGCAGACAACTCCGTCCCGTTGTACCACATCGATTTTGTGACGATGCGGCGGTTGTTGGTAAGCACCCCCTCGTCGACAAGTATGAAATTCTGTGAATGCAGCGGGGTTCCCATGAGGTAGATCTTTTCCAGGGGGATCTCCGCCACCACAAACAAGGCTGCAGCATAGAGGCTGGCCAGCGAAACGCACTCACCAGCCCCCGAAGTGTAACCCTCTTTGAAACGGAAGGCATTCATGGCCTCCACCGTCTCGGTCTTCCAGTAGGGGATGATATCTGAATCGTATTTATCGAGACCGAAATGCTTGCGGATATCGATATCGAAGTAATACTTGTCGCCCTCGTAACCGAAAAGCGCATTCGACTTCTGCAGGGTCTCCGGATCGATGAAATCCTCGAAACGCCTGATCTCAGTCTGCTTGTCGGTAAGCCCCCAGGTGTCCAGATCCAGGTTGAAGTTGTAGTGATCCATGATGTACTGCTTCAGCCGGTGGACCTTTTTCAGCGGACCCATCTTTTCAATGCCTTCAAACCATTTGTCCTCTTTCCATTTCCATATCTCAGGCGACATGATGTTGGCAAGAACCAGGGCATAGAGCAATTCCGGGAAGATAAAGATCTCCATATCGGAAAGGGTAAAGGCGGAGGAATATTTTTCGAGTTGTTTTTCTGTCATAATGGATAATCACCTGCTCAGTCCCCCTCCCTGACAGGGGAGGGGGTGGGGGGTGGGGCACAAAGGTCGGAAAGATTCACATATAAAAAGAATCATGTCAAGACTATCCTGACAATCACCCGAATTTTTATACATTTGCTTAACTAAAAATTCTACCCATGTTTTATTCCGGACAAGAAATCATCGAAATCGCCGTCAGAATAGAAGAGAACGGCTATGCCTTTTACACGGCTGCAGCAGACAACATCAGCGAATCAAACGACGTCAGGAGTCTCTTCCTCGACCTTGCCGAAAAGGAAGTGATGCACATCTCGATCTTCCAGAAACTGGCCGACCGCTTTGAGTCCGAAAAGTTTGAATTCAATCCTGAAGACGCCTCCGACTACATGAACCACCTTGCCGAGAGTCATATCTTCGGAAAACCCGGAACCGGTGTTGAACTGGCAAAAACGGTGACCACACCGAAAGAGGCCCTCGCCATTGCCTTTAAATTCGAGAACGACAGCGTCACCTTCTACCAGGAGCTGTTTAAACGTACCGAAACCGATGCCAGGAAACTCATCAGCCAGATCATTGACGAAGAGAAGGAACACGCGGCTGAGATAAAGACCTTTATGTAATTCCCTTTTCAGGGATACTTTCAGGATTTAAACACAAAGGACACGAAGGGTTTCACAAAGGTCACAAAGGGTCTTCCATCAGAATTTTTCCTTAGTGTCCTTCGTGAAACCCTTTGTGTTACTTCGTGGTAAAAAAAGATGCTTATTATTCCCTAAAGCAAATTCATCACAAGAAACGGCAGAAGCCCCGCCACAAGGATCAGCAGCGCCATGAACACCAGATGCGTGCGGAATGCAAGCCCCGACTCCATCTTCATGCCATCTCCCTCTTTAAGATACATGGCAGTGACCGGCCTGAAATAGTATGCCACACTGATCATCGATCCGAGTATGGCCACCAGCACCAGCCAGGTGAAACCCTGTTCCAGGGCCGTCGTGAAGAGATAATATTTCGCCATGAACCCGACCAGTGGCGGGATCCCCGTGAGAGAGAACATCGCCACCGTGAGGCAGAAGGCTTCGAGCGGGTTTTTGCGGGCCATGCCGTTGAAGGAGGTGAAGTTGTCATTTCCCTTCGCTCCCCTCACCAGGATCAGGATGCCGAAAGCCAGCAGGGTTGCAAGCACATACCCGATGGCATAAAAGAGCAGGGCATTGGCCGAACGGGCGCTGAAGGCCAGGATGGCAAGCATCATATAACCCGAATGGGAGATGCTCGAGTAAGCCAGCATGCGTTTCAGGGTGGGCTGATACAATCCTGTAAGATTGCCCAGCAGGATGGTTAGCACGGCCAGTATCCACAACAGGGTCTCCCAGGTGCCGCTGATCGTACTGAAACATACGGTCAAAACCCTGTAGAGGGCGATAATGCTGGCGATCTTCACCACCGTGGCCATGAAGGCCGTCAACAGGGTGGGGGTGCCTTCGTAAACATCGGGCGCCCAGAAATGGAAAGGAACGATCGCGATCTTGAATGCCATGCCGATGATCATCAGGAAGAGACCGGTTCTGAACATCCCGCCAAGGTGCTCGGGGTGGCTGCTGACAAAGGTGGCGATCTGCTGCAGGTTATACGATCCGGTGGATCCGTAGATCAGGGCGATACCGAACAGGAGGAAGCCCGACATGAAAGATCCCTGTAAAAAGTACTTCAGCGTGGCCTCGTTGGAGGTGATCGCCTCCTTGTGGCTGCCGGCCAGCACATAAAGGGCGATCGACATGGTTTCGATGCCTAAGAAGAGAACGATCAGGTTACCGAAAGAGACCATCATCACAGCGCCCACCAAAGCAAAGATCATGATGGCGTAGATATCGTCCAGCGGGCGGACGACGTCCTTGTAATAGTGCCCGGCAAACATGAAGATCAGGAAGCTGGCTGCGATCAACAGGGCGCTGAAGGCAAGGGCGGAATTGTCAAGCACCAGCATGTCATTATAAAGATGACGGTTGGTTCCCCATGAGAAGACCGTAACCAGGAAAGCGCCGGCAAGCCCCGCCAGGATGGTGGGCAGCTGCCAGGATTTCTTTTTCAGAAGCCCTTCAACCAGGATCAGGATGCCAAGCAGTGTCAGTGTCAGAAGGGTGGTCATGGAGGTGGCTGCTTATGTTTTGTTTTTAATGATTAACGGACGGCACTTAAAAGTTCAAAGATAACAGGTGAGGTAACATGCAGGAAAAAGCCCGGAAAGAGTCCGATCCAGAAGATCATGATCACGATCGGGGTCAGGATGATGATCTCTGTTCGTGTAAGGTCTTTAAACAGAACGGTCTTTTCATTGGTCTCTCCCAGCATCACCCTCTGGTACATCCGCAGCATGTAGACAGCGCTCAGGATCACCGTCAGACCGGCGAAAGCAGCGATCCAATGGTCATACCCGAAGATCCCCAGCAGCAGCATGAACTCGCCGATGAAGCCGTTCGTCAGCGGCAGTGCTATACTCCCCAGCAGGATGATCATGAAGAAGGCTGCGAAAACAGGGGCGGAACGGGCGATGCCGCCAAGCGAAGGAATATCCCTGGTTCCCATTCTCTTTTCAATGATGTCGATCACAATGAAGAGACCGACGATATTAATACCATGCGAAACCATCTGGATCACCGCGCCCTGCAGCGACTGGATGTTCAGCGCAAAAACACCGGCCGTGATCAGTCCGACATGGGCAATGGAACTCCAGGCAACCAGCCTTTTCAGGTCGTGCTGGCGGATAGCGATGACGGAGGCATAGACAATTCCAACAACAGCCGCGATCATCACATAGATGCCCCACTCCTTTACCGGGTCGGGACAGATGGGAATAACCAGCCGGATCAGTCCGTAGATGCCCATCTTCAGCATGATGCCGCTCAGGAGCATGGTGCCGCCGGCTGGCGACTCGGCATAGGTATCCGGCTGCCAGGTATGCAGGGGAAAGATGGGGATCTTGATCCCGAAGGCGACCACAAAGGCCAGGAAGATGAAGAACCGCGCCTCCGGTGAGATCTGTGCACCATAAAGGGCGTAGAAATGGAAGGAATGCGGGGTAACGGTATGCAGGTATAGATAGATCAGGGCAACCAGCATGAAGAGGCTGCCGATGAAGGTGTAGATGAAGAATTTAAAGGTGATCCGGATCCGGTCCTTCCCGCCCCAGAGGGCTGCGATAAAATAGGCGGGGATCAGCGCCATCTCCCAGAAGATATAAAACACCAGTCCGTCCATAGCCGTAAACACCCCCACAAAAGCCATCTCCATCAGCAGGATGAGTTCGTAGAAGGCAGAGGGGCTCCGGTAATCGTGATCCCATGAGGCAAGTATGATAATCGGTGTCAGGAAGGTGGTCAGCAGCACCATGAGCAGGCTGATACCATCCACCCCAAAGGCCAGGGAGACACCCATCTCCTTCATCCAGTTCAGGGTGATCAGCAGGTTGCAATGGCATTTCGTCAGGAAGATATAGACGGCAAAGAGCGACAGCACAAACTCCAGCAGGCTTCCGGTCAGGGCGATCTGTTTGATGAGGCGCTCATCGCGGAGGACGAACACGGCCAGTGCGATCACCAGGGGCAATATGATAAGGTATCCTGTCAGCATCTAAAAGATCCGGATATTGAACAACAAAACAACAATGATCCCCAGCACCATCATGAAGAGGTAGAACCCCACATGACCTGTCTGGACATAACGAACGGTATTCCCGGCCAGGATAAAGATATTCCCGACTCCGTTCACGAGGCGGTCGATCAGCCTGATCTCGATGAACTCGTGAAAAGCCCGCGAACACCACATCAGCGGCCGTTCAATAAGCAGGTTATAAAGCTCGTCGATATAGAATTTATTTTCAATGACCTTTACCGCGAAAGACCTGGGTTCACCAGGAAGGGGAGGAACCTTTGCCAGGACCATGAAACGGTAATAGGCAAAACCGGCAGCCAGCATCACACAAAGCAGCGTCACCCCGATCAGCGTCCACTCATGTTCAATGGGGAGGGTATGGGCCGTCATTAGGGATGCCGAATCTGCAAAAACCGGCGCCAGGTAGCTTTGAAGGGCAAGGCTGCCGCCCATCGAGTCGGGACAGTTGATCCAGCCGCCCAGGACTGACAAAGCTGCCAGTATGAACAGCGGTACCAGCATCACCATGGGTGATTCGTGGATATGCTCTTTAACGGAGGGCAGTCCGCGGTACGACTTATGAAATGCCAGGAAGAAGAGCCTGAACATGTAAAAGGCAGTCATCATAGAGCCGGCAACGGCCAGTCCCCAGAGAATAGTGTTCTGTTCAAATACCTGCGAAAGGATCTCGTCTTTCGAGAAGAAGCCGGCAAAAGGCGGGATCCCTGCAATGGCGATGGTGCCGATGAGGAAGACCCAGTAGGTTTTCGGTAGGGATGCCTTCAGGCCGCCCATCTTCCGGAGGTCCTGCTCGCCCCCCAGCGCATGGATGACGCTGCCTGCCCCAAGGAAGAGCAGGGCCTTGAAGAAGGCGTGGGTGGTGAGGTGGAACATGGCGCCGGTGAAAGCACCCACGCTCAGCCCGAGGAACATATACCCCAGCTGGCTGATAGTGGAGTAGGCCAGCACCTTTTTAATGTCGTTCTGAAAGATCGCGATGACGGCCGCCAGCAGGGCCGTGGCCAGCCCGATGATGCCGATCAGCTGCATCGTGACCGGTGCCAGGAGAAAGAGGATGTGCGAACGGGCGATCATATAAATGCCGGCTGTAACCATGGTGGCGGCATGGATTAGTGCGGAGACCGGTGTCGGTCCGGCCATGGCATCCGGCAGCCAGGTGTAAAGCGGGATCTGGGCGCTCTTGCCGGTGGCGCCTAAAAAGAGCAGCAGGGTGATGGCCAGGATGGTGGCGTCGCCCGACTGAAACTTAGCGGCACCCTCAAAGACCTTTGAAAAGGTGAGGCTATGAAAGGTGATAAAGATCAGGAACATGGCCAGCAGAAAGCCGAGGTCGCCGATGCGGTTCATCACGAAAGCCTTCCGTGCGGCACGGTTGTAGTCGTTGTTCTTAAACCAGAAGCCGATGAGCAGGTAAGAACAGAGCCCGACCCCCTCCCAGCCGATGAACATCACCAGGAAATTAGCCCCCATCACCAGCAGCAGCATCGAAAACACGAAGAGGTTCATGTAGGCAAAGAAACGGTTGAAGCCGTCATCTTCAGCCATATAACCCACCGAATAGACATGGATCACGAAACCAACACCCGTGATGATCAGCATCATCAGCACCGACAAAGGGTCAATGAGGAAGTCAAAGGGTACATCGAGGGTTACGGCGGAGATCCAGGGGAAGAGGTGGATCGTGGAGGATGTACCATGTAGGGACAGGTCGTGACCTGTCCGGAAAATTTGAAGATTTGAAGATATGAAAACAACAAGTGTCAGGAGAAAAGAAACCAGTATCGTTCCCGGGCCGATAAAGGAGGCCACGCGCTTCGGAACGACCCTAAAGCCAAATCCAAGGATCAGGAATCCAAGCAGGGGGAAAAGGGGGATCAGGGTTATTATTATATCCATTAGGTTCTGGAAATCAAGTTAAACTACGAACTACGAACTACGAACTACGAACTACGAACGACAAATTAAATGAGAAGATAATTTCGTATTTCAGAATTAAAAAAATTCGTAGTTCGTAGTTCGTAGTTTGTCAATTAAAATCACCATTTCAGCTTATTTAATACATCAATATCAATCGAATGCGTCGTCCGGAAGATCACCACGATGATCGCCAATCCGATCGCCACCTCCGCGGCGGCCACCACCATGATGAAGAAGACGAAGATCTGTCCGGAGGGGTCGTTCGAGTAGGCCGAAAACGCCGCCAGCAGCAGGTTGATCGAATTGATCATCAGCTCGATGGACATCAGGATCACCAGGGCGTTCCTTTTGACCAGTACCCCCATTACGCCGATGCAGAAGAGCACCGTGCAGAAATAGAGGTAGTAGTTAATGGGAACGATCTGTAAATTCTGGATAACCGGGTTCATCGAAAAAGCAATTATATCTGTTCTTTTTTACCTAACAAAACTGCCCCCACCATTGCTGTCAAAAACAAAACGGAGGAGATCTCAAACGGAAAGAGATACTGTTCATACAGCACCTTCCCTAAATTTTTTACCAGTCCGACCTGCGTCATCTGCGGGTCCTGCACCACGGCCACATCATACCCTCTGAAGATCCCGAGCATCACGATCATCAACAGGCAGCCGGCAAGGATCGCCGCCGCCTTCACCAGCCCGGGCTTGGGCGACCGCTCCTCATCGTTGAGGTTCAGCAGCATCACCGTGAAGAGGAAGAGCACCATGATGGCGCCGGCATACACGATGATATGAACTACCGCCAGGAACTGCGCATTCAGCAGGATGTAATGCCCGGCGATCGCAAAAAACGTAAGCGTCAGGTACAACACGCTGTGAATCGGCTTCTTCGAAAGAAGCACCATCACCGCTGAGTACAGCGCCATGATCGAAAGGAAGTAGAAGACGTATTTCGTTAGCAAGCGGGGTTAGGTTTTAAACTTTATAAACTATTGTGTCGTAATCCTTTATCTTTCTTAAACTTCGCAACTTCCGGAGTTTCCCTCTTCGTCACATCCACCCTTTTATCCGGGTCGGCGGATTCAACCAGCCGGTCCTTGCCGTAAATAAACTCATCCCTTTCAAAGCGGGAAGGTACGGTTTCCTTTGTCAGGAAGATCGCCTCTTTGGGACAAGCCTCCTCGCACATCCCGCAGAAGATGCAGCGCAGCATGTTGATCTCGTATACCGCCGCGTACTTCTCCTCCCGGTACAGATTCTCCTCCCCGGGCTTGCGTTCCGCCGCCACCATGGTGATGGCTTCCGCCGGACAGGCCACCGCGCAGAGCCCGCAGGCCGTGCAGCGCTCCCGTCCCTCGTCATCCCGTTTCAGCACTTGCTTCCCGCGGTAAATTTCGGAAAATTCCCGCTTCACCTCCGGGTACCGAACCGTAGCCTTCTTCCGGAAGAGATGCCCGAAAGTGATCCACATGCCATGCAACACCGCCGGCAGGTAGATCATCTCCAGGAAGGACATTTTCTTCTGAGAAGCAATTTTGCTACGGTTAGTTAATGGTTTCATTGATTTATTTTAGTTTTTAAAGTTTATAAAGTTCATCAAGTTTGTAAAGTTTGTAAAGTTTATCAAGATTGTAAAGTTGTCAAAGCCCTCTTCTTTTATGAACTTTAAGAACTTTAAAAACTTTATGAACTAATTTTCTCTTCCTTTATGAACTTTAAGAACTTGATAAACTTTATAAACTGTTTACCTCTTCCTTTATGAACTTTAAAAACTTTAAAAACTTTATAAACTACTAGTTCAATCTCAATAAAATAACAACTCCCGTTATCAGCACGTTAACTACAGCCAACGGAATAAGCATCTTCCACCCCAACCGCATCAGCTGATCATAGCGGAAACGCGGCAGGGTCCAGCGGATCCACATGAAGAGGAAGCCGAAGAAGGTGATCTTGATGAAGAGCACCGCGAAGCCGAGCACCGCCATGGTGTTGGGCGATACATGCAGCTGGTCCATAAACGGAAAATTGTACCCTCCGAAATAGAGCGTCGCCATGATGGCCGAGGAGATGAACATGTTGATGTACTCCGCAAAGAGGTAGAACCCCAGCTTCATGCTGCTGTATTCGGTGTGATACCCGCCCACCAGCTCCGTCTCGCACTCCGGGAGGTCGAAGGGGGAGCGGTTGCATTCCGCGAAGGCGCACACCACGAAGATCAGGAAGCCCAGCGGCTGGTACCAGATGTTCCAGTTGAAGCCATGCTGCTGCTCCACGATCTCCTTGAGGCTCAGCGTACCCGTCATCATCACCGTGGCGATGATGGCCAGGCTCATGGCCAGTTCGTAGCTGATCATCTGGGAAGAGGCACGCACAGCGCCCAGCAGGGCGTATTTGTTGTTGGATGCCCAGCCCCCGATCATAATTCCGTAAACGCCGATCGAAACGATCGCGAAGATGTAGAGGATGCCGATGTTGATGTCGGCCACCTGCAGGGGAAACTCCTTTCCGCCGATCACCAGGCTGCTGCTCCAGGGGATGGCCGCGCTGGTAAGGAGGGCCACGAGCATCGTCAGCGAAGGACCGAGGATGTAAAGGAACTTATCCGCCGTATTGGGCATAAACTCCTCCTTGAAGAAGAGTTTGATTCCGTCGGCCAGGGGCTGGAAGAGCCCGAAAGGACCCGCACGGTCAGGGCCCAGACGATCCTGGAAAAACCCCGCCATTTTACGCTCGATCAGGGTTGAGTACATGGCTACAACCAGACTGACCACCAGTATCAGGCTGCTAAGGATTACTTTATAGATGATAAATTCAATCATTTTTTTCCATTGTACCCTCAATCGGCTCAATCACCGACGGGATCACTTCGTTCTCATAATGATTAGCTGAAATAACCGACTGCCGTTTTATTTTACGCGGGCCTTCGATCGTCCAGTCATTTAATTCTTTTTTCTCAAACCGGCACTCATTGCAGATGAACTCCTCCAGTTCGTTGTATTGGTCTTTGCGTCCGGTGATGCGGTAGATCTCGTTGCCGAACATCCAGGCCGTTACCTTGCCGGAGCATTTGGTGCATTCGCGGTGCGCATCCATCGGCTTCAGGAACCAGACACGGCTCTTGAAGCGGAAGGTCTTGTCGGTCAGCGCACCCACGGGACACACATCGATCATGTTCCCGGAGAAGTCATTCTCCACCACATTCTGGATGTAGGTGCTGATCTCCGAAGCATCAGCCCGGTAGAGTACCCCCTGAACACGTTTATCCGTAATCTGGTCTGCCGTAAAAACGCAGCGGTAGCAAAGGATGCAGCGGTTCATATGGAGCTTTATGTTCTTGCCGATGTCGATCACCGGGAACTCCCTGCGCCCCTCTTCATACCGCGTCTCTTCATTTCCGAAGCCGTAGCTGAGATCCTGCAGGTCGCATTCGCCGGCCTGGTCGCAAACGGGACAGTCGAGCGGATGGTTGATCAGCAGGAACTCCACGATGGCCTTCCGGGCTTCGATGACCTCCGGAGAGGTGATGTTCTGCACCACCATGCCATCCTGGACAGGTGTGCTGCAGGAGGCAACCAGCTTCGGCATCGGCCGCGGATCCTTGGCGGAGGACTCCGCCACCTTCACAAGACAGGTACGGCACTTACCGCCCGAACCCTTCAGCTTCGAGTAATAACACATCGCCGGCGGAACCACCTTCCCCCCGATCATACGCGCCGCCTGGAGGATGGTTGTACCGTCCTCGACCTCGATGGGGATGTTATCGATTGTTACTTTTATCATCTGATGCTGGATGCCGGATTATTTGTGATTTGTGATTTGTGATTTGTGAATTACTTTGTCACCTTGTCACCTTATTACTTTTTTCGTTCGTAGTTCGTAGTTTGTCGTTCGTAGTTTATCTATACTGAAACTCCACCGCCTGGCTCGTCACCAGCCCGCCGTGGGTGATCATCCTCACCTTGTCGGGGAACTCCACATGGTATTCAAACTCCGGGCGGAAGTGCCGGATCGCGCTGGCGACGGGCCAGGCGGCGGCATCCCCGAGGGGACAGATCGTATTTCCTTCAATTTTGTTGGCGATACTTACCAGCAGGGCAATATCCGACATCTTTCCCTGTCCGTGCTCGATGCGGTGCAGCACCTTCTCCATCCAACCGGTTCCTTCCCGGCAGGGTGAACATTGACCGCAGGACTCGTGATGGTAGAACCTTGTGAAGTTCCAGGTATTTCTTACGATGCAGGCATCTTCATCATACACGATGAAGCCGCCCGAACCCAGCATGGTGCCGCTGTCGAACCCGCCTTCGGCCATGGATTCGTACGACATCAGCCGCTGTTCTCCATGAACGGTTTTCAGGATCAGGTCAGCAGGAAGTATAGGAACGGAGGATCCGCCGGGGACCACCGCTTTCAGCCTTTTGCCGTCCTTTATGCCGCCGCAGTACTGGTCGGAGTAAAGGAAATCCTGCACCGACAGGCCCATTTCGATCTCGTAAACGCCCGGGTTCTTTATATTTCCGCAAGCGGAGATGAGCTTGGTGCCGGTACTTTTTCCCTTCCCGATGGTGGCATAGGATTCGCCGCCCATGGTGATGATCGGTCCGACTGCCGCGAGGGTCTCCACATTGTTGACCACTGTGGGGCAGCCATAGAGACCTTTGTAGGCAGGGAAGGGGGGCTTGATCCTGGGGTTGCCGCGCTTGCCTTCGAGCGATTCCAGCAGGGCGGTCTCCTCTCCGCAGATGTAGGCGCCGGCACCGGAATGTACCACGATGTCGAGGGAATAACCGCTGCCGAGGATGTTCTCCCCAAGGAACTTATGCTGGTATGCCTCATTGACAGCCTTCTGCAGGATGCCGATGATGTACTTGAACTCCCCGCGGACATAGATAAAACATTTGGCAGCACCGAGCGCGAAACCCGAAATGATCAGCCCTTCCAGCAGGAGGTGCGGAAGGTGTTCCATCAGGTAGCGGTCCTTGAAGGTGCCCGGCTCGCTTTCGTCGGCATTGCAGACGAGGTAGCGGGGCTTGTCGGTCTTGCGGTCGAGGAAACTCCATTTCAGTCCGGTAGGAAAGCCGGCGCCGCCGCGGCCACGGAGGCCGCTTTTGGTTACCTCCTTCGAGATGTCGGCAGGCGTCATGGTCTTAAGGGCCTTTTCCACCGCGGAATAGCCTCCATGCGCCCGGTACACATCAAAGGTCCGGATACCGGGAATACCGATCTTCTCTAAAAGAATTTTTCTACCCATCGCTGACCGCCGGAACTCTCCGGATCTTCTGGTTGACGGTGTTTTTCAATGATCTGATCCACCTTCGCGGGGGTCAGTTTTTCATAAAACTCCGTGTTTATCTGCATGACAGGAGAGGTTCCGCAGGAACCGAGGCACTCCACCGTCTTGAGGGTGAAAAGCCCGTCCTTTGTCGTCTCTCCGGGTTTGATCTGTAAGGTTGACACCAGGTGACCCAGGATCGCATCGCCGCCGGCGATGGAGCAGGGACCCGTCTGACAAACCTCTATGACATATTTTCCCACTTTTTCTAAATTAAACATTGAATAAAATGTCGCCACCTCATACACCTCAATGGGCTCAATACCCAGCAACCCGGCAACATAATCCATTACATCCACACTCAGGTAACCACCCAGCTCCTCCTGCGCAATATGGAGCACCGGCAGCAAAGCCGACTTCTCCTGCCCCTCCGGGTAACGAAGAATCAGCTGCTGCACCTTCTCCAAAGTTTCCTTTGAAAAAGATACAACCTTTCCTTCCCCCTTGAAGAGATGATGGTTTACTTTATTGTTATTCGTTTCAGACATTTATTCGTTTATAAGATAGCGAGATGGCGAAATTGCGAGTTTTTTTTCGCTATTTCGCTATTTCGCCATTTCGCTATTTCTCACGCATCAAGTTCCCCGGCTATAACATTCATGGAGCTCATCGTGAGAATCGCATCCGACAGCACCCCGCCTTTGATCATCTCCGGCAGGGCCTGGTAATAGATAAAACAGGGCCTGCGGAAGTGCAGCCGGTAGGGGGCTCTGCCGCCGTCGCTCACCAGGTAGAAACCCAGTTCGCCGTTGCCGCCTTCCACCGAATGATAAACTTCGCCGACCGGTATATTGACCTCACCCATCACGATCTTGAAGTGCCAGATGAGGGCTTCCATCTTGTTGTAAACATCCTCTTTGGGAGGAAGGTAAAACTCCGGGACATCCACATGGAAGTTGCCCTGCGGCAGGTTGTCCAGCGCGTTCCGGATCAGCTTCAGGCTCTGCCACACCTCCTCCTGGCGCACGCAGAAGCGGTCGTAGGTGTCGCCGTTGCTGCCGGTGGGGATGATGAAGTCGAAGTCGTCGTATGAGCTGTAGGGTGTCATCACCCTTACGTCGTAATCCACGCCGGCCGCCCGGAGGTTCGGACCGGTGAAGCCATAGCCGATGGCCCTTTCGGGCGAGATCGGCCCGACGTTGATCGTCCGGTCCATGAAGATGCGGTTGCGCATCAGCAGTTGTTCGAACTCCTTCAGCACCTTGGGAAGGTGGTCGAGGAATTCACGTATCTTTTTTATGGCGGTGGGGGAGAAATCCCGCTCAAAGCCCCCGATGCGACCGACATTGGTTGTCAGGCGGGCGCCGCAGAGTTCTTCGTAAATCTCGTAAACTCGTTCCCGCTCCTGGAAAACATAGACAAAGCCCGTGAGGGCGCCGCTGTCGACCCCGATCACGCTGTTGCAGACCAGGTGGTCGATCACCCGCGCCAGCTCCATAACAATGATGCGCATGTAGTCGACCCGCTTGTTGGTTTTGATCCCCAGCAGCTTCTCCACCGTCATGTGCCATCCCATGTTGTTAATAGGGGATGAGCAGTAGTTCAGGCGGTCGGTGAGGGGGGTGATCTGGTAATAGGGGCGGTGTTCAGCGATCTTTTCAAATGCCCGGTGAATATACCCCACAGTCTGCTCGGCAGAGATGATCCGCTCCCCGTCCAGCGTCAGCACATTCTGGAATATGCCATGCGTAGCCGGGTGGGTGGGGCCGAGGTTGAGCGTCGTATATTGAGGTGCGTCGGGCAAGGTATTTGTGATTTGTGATTTGTGATTTGTGATTTTTCAGGTCAATTAGATCAATTAGAAATTAGAAATTATCTTCCAAAGTACCGATCATCCTTATCCTCCCTCGTCTGGTCTTCCAGCGGGTATTCTTTGCGCATGGGGAAGTAATCCATGTAATCAACATTCAGTATCCTTTTCAGGTTGGGGTGGCCGGTGAAGATGATTCCGTAGAAGTCATAAGTCTCGCGTTCCATCCAGTTGGCGCCGGGGTAAAGGTCCGTCAGTGTTTTCACGGAAGGGTCATCGCCCGGCAGAAATGTCTTGATCCGTAATCTTTTATTTTCAACGAATTGGTGAAGATGATAAACCACCCCGAAAGGCAGTTCCGAATCCGGGTAATGAATGCCCGTCAGGTCCGTCAGAAAAGAGAAACCCATCAGTTCATGGTTCTTCAGAAAAGCCATGATCTCATGCAGGAAATCCCGCCGCACCGTCACCGTTAAGATGTCCGCCGCCGCATTCGTCTCCAGCACAGCATCGCCGAACTGCTCACGTAAAGTACCGATGATTGTTTCTGAATCCACTGAAAATTTCTAATTTCTAATTGATCTAATTGACCAAAAATTATTTACGTCTTCACGTCCCACATTTCGTACTTCGTACTTCGTATTTCGTACTTAAATTTTATACGCCTTCATAAGCTCCCGATACTGCTCCGAATACCGTCTCCTCAACGACTCCTTCCCCACCAGCTCCTGTATCTTCATAAACCCGTCGATGATCTGTTCCGGTCGTGGCGGGCATCCGGGGACGTATACATCCACCGGAACGATCCGGTCGATGCCCTGCAGCACGCTGTAGGTGTCGAAGATGCCGCCGCTGGAGGCGCAGGCGCCCACGGCCAGCACCCAGCGCGGTTCCGCCATCTGGGCGTAAACCTCCTGGACCACCGGGGCCATCTTTTTCGCGATCGTCCCCATCACCATCAAAAGGTCGGCCTGCCGCGGACTGAAACTCAGCCGTTCGGCGCCGAACCTCCCCAGGTCGTAATTCGCACCCATCGTTGCCATGAACTCGATGCCACAGCACGAAGTCGCAAAAGGCAAAGGCCAGATCGAGTTCTTACGTGCCAGCCCCACGACCTTGTCGAAGGAGGTCGCAAAGAACCCGGCACCCTCGTAACCTTCGGGCGGGTTGACCTTTATGAAGCGGGGATCAGACATTTTTTAGTTGCGAGTTGTAAGTTGCGAGTTATTTGTGATTTGTGATTTGTGATTTGTGATTTGTGATTTGTGATTTGCGATTTGCGATTTTCTTCGTACTTCGTACCTCGTACTTCGTACTTTTTTTCTATTCTTCCCAATTCAACGCGCCTTTCTTCCATATGTAGAAGAATCCAAACAAAAAGAACCCCAGAAACAGCAGCATCTCCAAAAATCCATCCCATCCGAAGTCCTTGAAATTGATGGCCCAGGGATAGAAGAAGATGATCTCCACGTCGAAGAGGACGAAGAGGATGGCGATCAGGAAGTACTTGACTGAGAAGGGGAAACGTGCATTTCCCTTCACCTCGATGCCGCACTCGAAATTAGCCTCTTTCCTTACGGTATGGATCTTTTTACGTTTCCCGCCAATGAAGTGGGTCAGCGTCATAGTCACGGCTACAAAGCCAAAGGCGACCACCGACTGGATCAGGATCGGGAAATAATCAGATGGAAGATATACCGTATCCATATGTTATTTAGAATTGTTCTACAAAAGTAGTGTTTTTTTCTTAACAGAGAGAATTGGGATAAAAATAATCCTTTCAACTGATAATTGATAAATTTGTGTGAAATACACTGCCCATGAATGCAATGCCCATTGTGATCGTGTCACTCGCCATCTTTGCCCTGGCTTACCGCTTCTATTTCAGTTTCATTGCCGCCAAAGTGCTCACCCTCAACGATGTCCGCCTGATGCCATCCGGCACCCTTTACGACGGACAGAACTACTACCCGATGAAGAAGTGGGTGCTGTTCGGCCACCATTTTGCCGCCATCGCGGGAGCAGGTCCGCTGGTAGGTCCGGTGCTCGCCTGCCAGTTCGGCTATTTCCCCGGGCTGGTATGGATGATCGTTGGCTCCGTCATGGCCGGCTCGGTTCACGATGTGGTTATCCTGACCGCCTCCGTGCGGTATGAGGGGAAATCCCTCGCCGAGATCGCGAAGCAGGAGATCGGGAAGCTCACCAGTACCATCACCACCTCCATTGCCACTTTTTTCATCATCATCATCGCCATTGCCGGACTGGGGCTGGTTGTCGTCAACGCCCTGGCCGAGAGCTCCTGGGGGACCTTCACCATCGCATCCACCATCCCCATTGCCATCTTCATGGGACTCTGGATGTTCAAATTCAGGAAAGGCAAGACTGCCGAGGCCACCGTGATGGGTGTCATTTTACTTTCCCTGGCCGTCATCCTCGGCAAGCTGATCCCCGGATCCTCCTTTGCCCCCTGGTTCACCTATACCCCGAAGACCCTGGCGCTGCTGCTGGCGGGCTATGGCTTTTTCGCCTCCGTGCTGCCCGTGTGGCTGCTCCTCTCACCCCGCGACTACCTCAGCTCCATCATGAAGCTTGGTGTGATCGCCCTGCTGGCCTTCGGCATCATCGTAGTGGCCCCCGACCTGAAGATGCCCGCCTTCACCACCTTCATCCATGGCGGCGGACCCGTGATCCCCGGAACCCTCTTTCCCTACCTCTTCATCACCATCGCCTGCGGCGCCATCTCCGGCTTCCATGCCCTCATCGGCTCCGGCACCACGCCCAAGATG
>Ga0118677_10001609_pt1 | contig 47491 bp, 31 predicted proteins | sample AliMusrvi5mmetaG_FD_86154 | JGI IMG/M metagenome (GOLD analysis project Ga0118677, IMG submission 86154) | reverse complement strand
GCGGTCAAAAGAGTGACAAAGCTGGCAAGGGAACCGCCGGTACTCAGAAGCCGGCCGATGAAGGTGGTGCTGTCTCCAATGAACGTGGCGAAGGCGCCACCGGCAAGAAAGCCGGCGAAGATGTTCGTTCCACCGACCGCACCGGTTCCTCGCGCAAGGAATCGGGCAAGGGGAACGGCGAAAAACATGAACCGGCCGCCGATCGAACGGCTAAGGACGACTCGCAAAAGCCGCAAGGCGATTCCATGCGGAACTCGGCCGATGGTGAGAACAAATCCAGCGGTGGCCAATCGGGCGAGCAGTCTTCCAAGCAGGCTGGCAACCAAGGTTCCGGCCTTCCTGCCGGCGGCAGCCAGTCCGGCAGTTTAGGCGATCCGGCCGCCGCACCCCACGAGCCTCCAGACGGGCCTGACGCAGCCAATATTGAGTTCTCCAACAAGCAGGTCGATCTGGCTCTGGAGCATCTCAAGGATGAGAAAGGTAAGCAGAAGTCTGAATTGCTCGACCGCTTGGGCTGGACCAAGGAGGAAGCCCAGAAGTTCGTGGAGAACTTGCAGAAATTGAAAGCCTCGGCTCAACAGCCCGGCAACGAGGGCGAGGCGGCAAAAAATGCCTACAACGAGTTCTTGAAGAACCTCGATTTGCATCCACATGGCACGCAGATCCGTGGCGGACAAACGAAGACCGACGACATGCGAAATGTCCGCGACAGCGGTCAGATGGAGCCGCCCAGCGATTGGGCCGATCTGTACCGCGCCTATTCCCGTTCCACCGCAGGACAAAAGTAAGGATGACGCAATTTTCCACACCGCGCTACCTGGCCCCTTTCCGTCCCAAGCGGGTTCCGCACTACTTTACTGACGTGCTAATCATCGGTGGCGGTCTAGCCGGAGTCCGCGCCGCCTTGGGCACCGATCCCAAGCACTCGACGCTGATCATCACCAAGGATGGCTTGCAAAACTCCAATAGCGCCTATGCCCAGGGCGGCATCGCCGGCGTGATCGATCCGGAAGATCGCTTTGAGGACCACGTGGCCGACACGCTCCTGGCAGGCGGTTCGCTCTGCGATCCCGAGGTCGTCGAGCGGGTGATCGGCGAAGCCCCGCGGCGGATCGGTGAACTGATCGGCTGGGGAACCCACTTCGACAGGTCCGAAGGCCGCCTCGCCCTGGGGCGCGAGGGTGGTCATGGGCACGATCGCATCATCCACGCTTTGGGCGACGCCACCGGCAAAGAGGTCATGCGGGCGGTGACCGACCGCATTGCCCAACTCGACCACGTCGAGGTCTGGCAGAAGACCTTCACGATCGACCTGCTCACGCTCAACGGCGCCTGCCGCGGCGCCATCGTCTGGAACCAGGAGCACGGCAAGACGCTCGTGTGGGCCAAACAAACGATCCTGGCCACCGGCGGGGCAGGACAGATCTATCGTGAAACCACCAACCCCACCGTGGCCACGGGGGACGGCCTGGCCTTGGCCTATCGCGCCGGGGCCGAGCTGCGCGACGTCGAGTTCGTGCAGTTTCATCCCACGGTCCTTTACATCGCCGGCGGCAGCCGCAGTCTGATCAGCGAGGCAACCCGCGGCGAAGGCGCCCACCTCGTCGATCGTCATGGCCATCGTTTCATGCCCGACTACGATCCTCGCGCCGAGCTTGCCCCCCGCGACGTCGTCAGTCTTTCCATCGTCAGCCAGATGGAGAAGACGCGGCATCCGAACGTCTATCTCGTCATGACGCACCTCGATCCGCAACACGTCTTGTCGCGGTTTCCCGGCATCGCGGCGATCTGCGCCGAGTTCGATCTCGATATTACCCGCGACCGCATTCCCGTGCGGCCCGGAGCACACTACATGATGGGCGGAATCACCATCGATTTCGAGGGCCGCACGACCTTGCCCGGCCTTTGGGCCGCCGGCGAAGTCACTTCCAGCGGACTGCATGGAGCCAATCGCCTGGCGTCGAACAGTCTTTTGGAAGCCTTGGTCTATGGCGCCCATGCAGGCGAAGAGGCGTCACACGCGGCCTTCGGACAAAAGGACGACTTCTTCGCACTGCCGATCGAGAACCCGCGGGTCGATTCGATCGGCGAAATGTTGAACCTGGACGACATTCGCAACGCCTTGCAGAGTCTGATGTGGCGGAACGTCGGCGTCCGCCGCGACGGCGAGGGTCTAGCCGAGGCCCAGCAGATGGTACAACATTGGTGCCGCTACGTTCTTGCCCGGCAGTTTGACGATCCCAGCGGCTGGGAGTTGCAGAACATGATCTGCATCGCCCGTTTGATGATCGAGGCCGCCTTGGAACGGGACGAGAGCCGCGGCGCCCACGTCCGCACCGACTATCCCGCCGTGGACGACCCCCGCTGGAATCGTCATATTTGCTTCCAGCGGACAGATAACGACAGTGCATGAAGGATAAATGGGGTCGTGGCTCATTTCACGATCCATCCTGGAAGGCGGAATCCAGAACCAAGTTGCCGGAAGCTCCAGCGGGGTGGTCCAAGGAGAGAATCTAGCAACGGATGAAACACGGATGGCTGAACTTAAGGGGTCGGAATTCGTTGTTGTCAATATCAAAGACTTCCGACCCTTTGTCTCCTTGCGAAAATCTTGGCCGCCCCGCGGTCATGGCTTTGGCGCGCGTGCCGTCGCAAAAAATCGTTCAATGCCGGCTCTCCGCAATCAAAAACGGAAACCACCTCGCTGTCAAGCCTGGACCAAGAAATCACAGAATACCGACTTTTACGGTCTACCTATTGTGGTGGAGCACTTATTGACAAAGCAGGTGAGAGCTTTACAATAGCCGCCATATACCCGATTCGCGTGTAACTCCCCTGGCAATGGCGGTGTCGCATGAAGGTCCTGGTACAAGAAGATTTGCCTCCGGAAGCCCGCGCGGCACTGGCCCATTTCTTGAAAGCCTCTGCTTGCGCGGAGGAGCTGAAATTTGATCGCTGGGATCTTGCCTTGCGGCTGCTGCAATTGGAAAAGCTGGGCGTGAGCGAAAGCGATTTGCGCTGGCTAGTCTTGAACGGCTACGTGGATCAGGCCGACGATGCAACCACGTTCCGCGGTTCGGCCAGGCGATTTCGTCCCAGTCTGAATGTCGCCTTCACGGGCGAGACGTGCTTTGTGCTCAGCGCGGCCGGCGCCGTTTTGGCGGCGGACCTGATGGGCGAAGCGGCGTTTCCGTCGCCGGATTCGCTGGTCGAACCGACCTCCTCATCCCTCGCCGTTTCTATTGACACCCACCCGAAATGGGATGACAAGATTCGCACACTTTGGCTTGGCCCCGATGTCGTAAAGCGCTATCGGCGTCCGGCGGGCAATCAAGAGATCATTCTCTCCGTGTTTGAAGAAGAGGGCTGGCCTCCGAGCATTGATGACCCGCTGCCGCCTGCGCACGAGATCGACCCGAAACGCCGGTTGAATGTTGCCCTTTGGCGGTTGAACGGACGTCAACAGAATCGTTTGCTGCGGTTCGCTGGCGATGGCACGGGCCAGGGGATTCTCTGGCACCGCACCGCCTTATCCGGCGCCGGATTGAAGCTCCGCCGCGCGGCGTGAACGTCTTTTCTTTCCGGGAGGTTCGTGTGGGCCGTCGCTTGCCACTGCACCCAGCGGGTATCTGAGCGTTTCGTGGCGAGCTTGTCCCACACTACGTTTTTTCAGAAGGCCGGGAAGTTATTTCGGACTGGGAGTAATTGCTTGTCGGATCGTGGGTAGGTCGTGGGTAGGCGCGTTTGTAAACCGTGGTAGCATAGGGGTCGAAATGTAGGGCAGGACGTTCCCGCCTCTATCGTTTCTTGAGAAGATTCGCATGTTTTGCCAGTTCGCCTGTCGCATGCCGGTTCTCGGTGTTTAGCAGGGGCTTGGTTCTGCCGCTAGGTGTTTCATTTCAGGGCGACTTGTCGCCCGCAACTGCAAGGGAGATCGTGATGAGAAGGTTGGTTTGTGTTACGGTGGTCGCAGTGATCGTCATTGGTGTCGGGCAAATCCGTGCGAGTAACTTGTTGGTCAACGGGGACTTCGAGCTGGGCAATACGGGGTTCTCATCGGACTACACATTCGCCCCTGAAGGGAATCAAGCGGCGAGTGAGTACAGCGTGACGACCGATCCCAAGCTCTGGAATACCGATGGAGCAACGCGATCATACGGTGACCATACGACTGGTTTAGGAAAGATGTTAGTGGTCAACGGTGCAACAACGCCAAGCTTCACTGTTTGGAGCGAGACTATTGGGGTCACACAAGACACTAACTATGAGTTTGGGGGATGGCTCTCAACTTGGAGTTGGGTTGCCCCTGTTGCTAATCTGTCTGTAAGCATCAACGGGGTAGCTCTAGGCAGTTTCTATACACCCAACTATGGGGGAGGATGGCAGCCATTTTCTGTAGCATGGAACTCTGGTAGTAGCAACTCAGCCATAGTTAAGTTTACGGACATTGAGACTGCGGCTGGCGGTAATGACTTCGCGATTGATGACCTTCGCTTTACCACCGTCCCCGAACCATCCACCCTCGCCCTGCTCGGCGTCGGTTCCCTCGGACTGCTGGGCTGGGCGTGGCGGAGGTTCCGAAGCTGAGCGAAACCGAAATCTATTCAAAGCCCTGCCGGGCGGTTCCGGCGGGGCTTTATTCTTGCGCGTTGATGCGGGCATTAGCCGACACTGGGATCAGGTACTCCCCTATGCGCGTCTGTTCGACCGAATTCGACCATGAGTTTCAAGCCAGCAAAAAAGGTTCCAGGAACGGATCTGATACTCCATCTCGCTCATTTCCGGTGGCTTGGGCACGCCCTCTCGCCCGCCGGGCAGGGAGACCCGCGCTGAACATGTCTGCAATTTGAAATGTTGATACCATCGAGCCAGTTGGCGGGCGTGTTCCACGAGCTAGCTCGAACCTACGTACACGAACCTCTGAATGGAGGCGCGATTTAAACGAGGTCGAGTTCCGTGGGATTGTAAACAAGGCTATAAATTTGTTCTGCGCGTCGGGCTTCAACCTTTCCGTGCCGCCCAATGCCCTCACCAACCCCGGGTGATGCCGGGAATTGCCGTGGGATAGTTCCCCTCGGCATCCGGCACGGCGGGTGGCGGCGCGTCGAAAGCGTAGCGGTCGGGTGCCAAGTGCAACTCGCCGTGGATCGCGTCGTCCCAGGTCACGACCTTTCCTGAATAGGTCGCCATCCGCCCCATTACGGCCGTCAGGCTGCTCGTGGCTCCATAGTCGCCCTCGAAACGATAGGGCCCCCCGCCGCGAATGCTGGCCATCAGATCATCGTGCTCGCGTTGGTAGGGATCCTGCCCTTGAAAACTTTTGCCGCGCAGCGTCCGCGGCGTAGCGGCTGCCATCCCCCACGGCCCCACGCCCAGCGTCATCTCGCCTTTCGTCCCATGCACGTTCTCGGAGACATGGCTCCAGGTTCCTGGCTGCTGCCGGGCCTGGCAGTAGTGGCGCGTGCCGTCGGCATACTCGAACTCGATCATGTGGCGGTCCCAGATGTCGCCCGTGCCCGGGCCGATGCGGACCTGACGGGCACCCATGCCATTGGCGCGAATGGGATGGGCGTCCAGAACCCAATTGGCCACGTCGATTTCGTGGCAGGCCTGTTCCACGATATGATCGCCGCTCAGCCAGCAAAAAAGGTTCCAGGAACGGATCTGATATTCCATCTCGCTCATCTCCGGTGGCTTGGGCACGCCCTCTCGCCCGCCGGGCATGTTGAAGTAGGTTCGCACGAGTCGAATTTGGCCGACCGCGCCGTCGCGGATTCTTTGGATCTTTTCCAGGTAGAGCGGCTGATGCCGCCGTTGCAGCCCAACCACGACCGATAAACGTTTCGCTTGGGCAATTTTGTTTGCCGCCAACAACTTTCGATAGCCGGGAGCATCGACACAACAGGGCTTTTCCAGAAAGACATGCCTTCCCGCCTTGACCGCGGCCGCATAGTGGATCGGCCGGAAATGGGGCGGCGCGGCAAACAGCACGAGATCAACGCCCGCATCGATCACCTTCTGGTAGGCGTCGAAACCCGCGAAGCGACGTTCCGGCGGCACGTCGATGCGGGGGCGAAGATCGTCGTGTCTTTGCAGGTTCTTAAGGCTGATTTCCAGGCGGCTGGCAAACAGATCGCCCATAGCGACCAGTTGCACCGGCCCCGCGGTGCTGAGGGCATCGCGACAGGCGCCGCTGCCGCGATTGCCGCAGCCTACCAGGCCGAGACGAATTGTGTCGCTTCCGGCAGGATGTGCCGAACCGACGATAGCGGAATCAGATCTCATGCTGCGGTCCTTACGAAAGCGAAACATGCCTACCCGAGGCAACGCCGCATGATCGCGACATCTTCGGCCAACATGCCCCGCTTGTTCTTGTTGTAGATGCCGACGCACACGCCGTCCTTGGCCGCAATATGCTTGAAGGCGTAGGCGAAGCCTTCCTCGGGCGGCAGCCGCGCCGCGCCCAGGATCTTGTAGGCCACGACCGGCTTGGCGGTGATCGAGCGGATGGTTTCCACCGCCTTGTCGCGGCATCCCAGCGCGTAGTTCTCCGGATGCTGATCGACGCGGAAGAAGCACTGGAAGTAGAAATCCGTGGGAAAGCCTTCCTTCTCGGCGACCGGATGAATGTCGGGCCGGTGCGAGGCAAGTCCCGCCGCCATGCCGTGGCTCTTGATATGCTCCAGCCAGCCGCGGACGACCTCGAAAGTGTTCCTTTCGAACTGCTCTTCGACGCGATGCCCTTGGATGAACACAGCCTTGGCGCCTCCTTTGGCGCAGGCGTCGATTTCCTGCTTCATCTTCTTGGGCGACCCGTGGGGTTGGGCGATCCACGTGGTCAACTTGCCGCCGGCCGCGCGATACTCAGTGAACAGCCGGATCCACTCCGGACTCGGCGGCCCGGCAACTGCCGTCACGCCCAGGGCGGCCGCGTCGTCGAGGACTTCGACGATCCGCTGATCGGTGTAATATTCCTTCATTTGCCTGCCGAGATCGCCGGCCTGGTGGGCGTATCCGAAAAAGGGATTCGTTCCCAGGATCAGCCGTGAGACTTCGACGTGCCCCAGCCGGATCATGGGCATCGCGGCGGGACTTACCGCCCCGGCAGTCCCCGCAGCCGTCCGATCGACCGACTGCATGGCTGCCATCGCTCCGGCCAAGAGGGCCGTATCTTTCAAGAAATGCCGACGTGAAATCTCTTCGTTCATACGAACCTCCGTTGCTGGATATGCCCAAATTACCCACTGGGCAGAATAACACAGCGTCTCGCGGAAGTAAAGCGAACCTCGTGATGAAATGTTTCACCCACCCCTTTTACGAATAATCCAGGCTAAAGACGAAACCACCGTTGACGCACCACCATGCCACATCCTAAAATCAGAACGTGGGATTTGAAAGATAAAAGGATAATATGCTATGGCCGAGTTACGCACGGTGGAAGGCCCGAACGCAGGCGGAGTGTTTGCTCTCGATCGAGAGTCGGCAGTCCTGGGCCGGCTTCCCGGCTGCGATATTGTGCTCGATTCCGGGTCGGTCAGCCGCGAACATGCGCGGATTCAACGGGTCGACAACAAGTTCTATATTGAGGACTTGCAGAGCCGCAACGGCACCTATATCAACGGCAGCCAGATCCGCGAGCGCCATCTGCTTAACGATCGGGATCGCATCACACTCTGCGACGTCGTCATGGTTTTCAACGACGATCCGGCCAACAATAAAACTGTCGGCAGCCGCGGCACCGTCCCCCTTCTCGAAACCACGGCCATGATGGTCGACGACGATGAGTCTGACGGGAACAATTCCACGGTCATGACGCGGCTGGATATTTCATCGGGCTCGTCGAGCTTGCGGCTGGAAGTCAATCCCCATGCCAAGCTCAAGGCCCTGATGGAGATCAGCCGAAATCTCGGCCGAGCCGTGGCGCTGAACGACGTGTTGCCGAAAGTGCTCGATAGCTTGCTGATGATCTTTCCTCAAGCCGATCGGGGCGTGATGGTGCTTCGCGACGCGACCACGGGAAAACTCATTCCCAAAGCCCTCAAGCATCGCCGCCCGGAGTTGCTCGACACGGTTCGCATCAGCCGCACGATCGTGCAAGGCGTGATGGCCAGCAAGGAGGCGATTCTATCGGCGGATGCGTCGTCCGACGCGCGTTTCAATGCCTCTGAAAGTATTGTCGACTTCCACATCCGCTCGGTGATGTGCGCGCCGTTGATCGACAGCCAGGGCGCGGTGACGGGTGTCATCCAGATCGATACTTTCGATCAGCGGAACCGCTTCAGCCGCGACGATCTTGAAGTCCTGGCGAGCGTTGCCTGTCAGGCGGCCATCGCCGTGGAGAACGCGGAATTGCACGAGATGGCCATCCGCGATCAGAAGCGGAGCCGCGAGTTGGAGGTCGCCCACGCGGTACTGCGGGGATTCCTGCCTTCGTCCTCGCCGCGAATCAAGGGCTACGACTTCTTCCATTTTTACGAACCGGCCAACGAACTAGGCGGCGATTATTACGACTATATTCCCCTGCCCGGCCGGCGGCTGGCGATTGTCGTGGCCGACGTGTCGGGCAAAGGCATCCCGGCTTCGCTCTTGATGGCCCGGCTGTCGGCTGACGTGCGCTATTGCCTGGCCAGCGAACCATCGCCTGCCGAGGCCGTCGCGCAACTGAACCGCGTCTTCTTTTCCGCCAACTGGGAAGATCGCTTCGTGACGCTGGTACTGGCCGTGCTCGATCCGCTGCGTCACGAACTGACGCTCGTCGATGCCGGCCATCCTCCAGCCTACTTGCAGCACGCCGGCAAGGTAATCCAGGCGGTTGACGAAGCCAACTCCAGGCTGCCGCTGGGCGTGATGGAAAATGCCGAGTATGTGCAAGTCTCGCATTCCTTGGACGCGGGCGACCGATTGGTGTTGTACACCGATGGCATTTCCGAAGCGATGAACGAAAAGAACGAACTTTATGGCTTACAACGTCTACACGAGCAGACGACGGTGCCCTGTCCCGGGGTTGCGGCTTATGGCCAGAGCATCCTCGGCAACGTCAAGGAGTTTGTCGGCAAGCAAGCGCAAAGCGACGACATGTGCCTGGTATGCCTTGGGCGAGAAAAGCAAGGTGGTTGAAGATAAGAGATAGACCACGAAATTACGGCTGGGTGGGATGCGGATTCATAAGTGCAGTGCGGAGCGCAGCGAGCGTGCGCAGCGCCGGCTTCGCTTGACCTTGGGGAGTAAGCAGACCGCCATGGGGAAACTCGTGCGGTTGGCCATCTTCAAACTGGTTCCAGACCACCGCCTGGATTCCCGGTTTGGCAAGCATCAGCGGCACCAATCGCGCCGCCCACGCCTGCTGGGTGGCGAGGCTCCACGAAGCGGCAGAGAAGTCGATCTTCTGCCGGGCCTTGGGGTCGGCGCCGTCGGTACTGGGCAAGCTCAAACCGACCGCCAGCGGCAGGCCCAGAAGACTCCAGTCGTCCAGGAGCCGGTTGACGTCCAGTTCGCTCCGCAAGAGCGTGCCTTCGGTAAAGCAACCGAAGTTCATTTCCAGAAATATTGCCTTGAGATCCAAGCGGGCGCGAACGAGCGCGTCGGCAAAATGGATAGGCGAGAGATCGACCGCGCGACGCCCCTGGTATTCGCCCCAGGGCCGATCGATGCCGATCATCAGCGGGTGGTCGGGATCGAGATTTTTGACCCGAGAAACAATCCAGGCCACCATGCGAAGTTTTTCTTCCTCGGAAAAACGAAGGACTTGTGAAGTGTTCACGCGGGCCGCACAATGCCAGAGATCGACCATTCCGCAATAGCGATTCACGGCGGCATCCACGAATTGACCGGCCGCGGAGAGCAAGGTGTCGAAATCGTCGTCCCAGAGATAAATCCAATCGGGCAACCCCCGTGCGTCGGGCTGCAAGAGCGGTCCCAGGCAAATTCGCAAGCCGTGCTCACGGCACCACTGGATCTGCCGATCGCAAGCCGACCAGTCGAAGCTGCCTTCCGCGGCCTCCACATCGCGCCAATAAACAGGCACCATCGCCAAGTTGAAGGCTGCGAGGAAGGAGTGGGCAGTGGCGTCGTCCATGTCCGGGCCGCTGAGCGTGCCGCCCAGCAGCGAGGGGAGCCTGCCCGTCGCCCGGCGGCGAACGGCGATCAATTGATCGGAATATGCCGCGGCCAGAAGTTGCGAACCGTCCAAGGCGATTCGCAGGGCTTCCTGGACGGCAACCCCATCACCACGGCCCTGCTGGACCACGGCCCAACTGAATTTCAATGAGGCATCTTTCAGTAGGCGGAGCACCGCGTCTGGAACTGTCAGGCCTATCGACTGCCACTCGTGAAGCTGGGTACGAAGCGCGTTGATCGTGCCACGGACAAGTTCCAGGGGAAGATGATACGGCTCCCAACGTTCGGCCAGCGTGCCGGTCGAAAGAGCCAGCAGGCCGTGACCTTCCACGTGCCAGGGGACCGTCACCGAGCCGGAATCCGAGACATCTCGCTCCAGCACCAGTTCGCCGTCATCGGCCTCGGCATGCACGACCCACGGCGTGCGATCCATGCCCGACATATAGGTAAACTGCAACACTTCTTTCGTGATGCATTGCGGCGGCGAAACAATAAATCGCATCTGCCCCATCGGAACGGGATCCTAATAACCGGCCGGAAACCATGAAAAGTGTACCCCACTATCGTCTTTGGTTCAAGGTAGACAGACGGAACAGGGGGACATTTCGATTGGTTGACAACCTAAATGGACTTGCGTGATTCCAAGAGGTTCAAAAAAACGTGTTACTTTAGCTGTAGGGCGCCTCCTGGAATCAAGTAAAGCCATTTAGACAAAAAAACGGAATGAATTCCGTTCTACGCAGACTCCTCCTAGTCAATTTGGGCGCCCAAGGGTATATTTCGAGGATCCCTTTTCCAATCCTCAAATCCCGCTAAGTCTGATGCCATCTCCAGTCGTTCTGCAAACATCGCTTCCTGGACTTTCCGTGCGGCGCGGCAAGGTCCGTGACGTTTATGATCTGGGCCAGCAACTACTCCTGGTGAGTAGCGACCGCCTCAGTGCTTTTGACTGGGTTCTGCCGACCGGCATTCCCGACAAGGGCCGCGTGCTGACGCAGATTTCGGCGTTCTGGTTCGAGCGATTGGGCGAACCGAATCACCTAGTCACGACCGACATCCGGCAGATGAATCTTCCGGCCGGCATCGATCTCCCAACGCTGGAAGGCCGAACGACGCTTTGCCGAAAGACCCTGGTGGTGCCGATTGAGTGCGTGGTACGAGGTTATCTATCAGGCTCGGGCTGGGCTGAGTATCGCACGAACGGCACCGTTTGCGGGGTTCGCCTCCCGGCGGGCTTGACCGAAAGCTCTCGGCTGCCGGAACCCATTTTCACGCCAGCCACCAAGGCAGAATCGGGCCACGACGAAAACATCACGTTTGAACAGATGGTCGAGGCAGTCGGTCACGAAGTGAGCGAAGAGCTGCGACGGCGAAGTATCGACATCTTTCAGCGCGGTGCCGCATACGCCCTGGAACGGGGGATTATCATCGCCGATACGAAGTTTGAATTTGGCCAGGTCGAAGGTAAGATCCTGCTGATCGATGAGGTTCTGACTCCCGACAGTTCTCGGTTCTGGCCAGCCGATCAATATGCTCCCGGCCATGGACAGCCTTCCTTCGACAAACAATTCGTCCGCGATTGGCTGACGGCCAGCGGTTGGGACAAGAACAGCCCCCCCCCTGCCCTGCCCGACGAGGTCGTGGTGAAGACGCGGGCGAAATACGTCGCGGCCTATGAGCAATTGACCGGACGGAAGTTTGCTTGATCGTCAGTGTCAAACGACACTCGTTCGATGCGGGCGCCAAGCTGGGCCAGTTTGAGGTCGAGCTGTTCATAGCCGCGCTCCAGATGATGGGCCGCGTGGATCACGGAAGTCCCTCGTGCCGAAAGCGCGGCGAGGATCAACGCCGCGCTGGCGCGGAGATCGGAGGCCACCACATCCGCTCCTTGATAGCGGCAATTTCCGGCAACCCGCACGCCTCCCGGCACGCATTGCAAATCGGCCCCGAGTCGCTTGAGTTCGGCCACATGTCCCCAACGCAGGGGAAACACGCGGTCCTCCACGAAACTCGGGCCGGACGCCGTTGCCATGAATGCCGTCCAGTGTGCTTGAAGATCGGTTGGCAGGCCCGGATACGGTTCGGCGGCCACGCTCACGGGAAGCGGTGGGGCATCGGCCCGCACGGCCACACGATCGGCCTGTACATCGATTGAGATTCCGCTCGCCTCCAATTGGGTGAGCAAGCTTTGCAAGTGATCGGGTATCAGCCCCACAATGCTCACCGCGCCTCCCGTAATGGCCGCGGTGAGCATGAATGTTGCGGCTTCGATGCGGTCGGGAATGATGCGGTAGCTCCCGCCGCTGAGCCGCTGGACCCCTTCGATTTCAATGACCTGTGTGCCCAGACCGCAAATCCGCGCTCCCAGCGAGTTCAACATACGGCCGAGGTCTACGATTTCCGGCTCACATGCCGCGCCCCGAATGACCGTCCGCCCGCGGGCAAGCACGGCGGCGCCAAGAATATTCGCCGTGCCAGTCACCGTGGGGCCGCGGGGACCGCAGAGGTCGATGATTGCGCCGCGAAGCTGTCGGGTCGTGGCCACGATATACCCGCGATCCAGCCGCAACTCCGCACCCAAGGCGGCGAGACCGCGGAGATGCAGATCGACGGGCCTGTCGCCGATGTCACAGCCGCCGGGCAGCGGCACCACCGCCCTGCCCCGCCGTGCCAGCAGCGGTCCAAGGACGCAGAATCCAGCCCGCATCCGCCGCACCAAGGCGTAGCTAGCGCGCACCACACGCGCATCGACGGGAGTCAGCACCAGGCGGTCGCCGTGGCGGGCGACGTCAACGCCCAGTTGGCGAAGCAGTCGCCCCATCGTGCAAACGTCGGTTAAACGCGGAACGCCGAGCAGTTCCAGCGGTTCGTCCGCGAGGATCGCCGCGGCCATCATCGGAAGTGCGGCGTTCTTCGCCCCGCTGACCGACACGGTCCCGTGTAGCGGTACACCACCCGTGATGATTAGTTTCGTCAAACTCTTCTCGCCTGTACCACGCGCGGCAGCCGTGCGAGATCCTTAACCGTCGGCCCTGGCTGCAATTCGTGCATGGCGGCCAACAATGCTTGCACCGCACTATGGATCATGGGGCTGATCTCCATCAATAAGTGACCGTTCGGCCGTAACCGTTCGGCCGCTTGCAAAATCAACCGTTCAATCACTTCCGTCCCCTTCGGTCCGGCAAGGAGCGCCTCGCGCGGTTCAAAGTCCTTAACATTCCGAGGCAAATTTTCGTATTCAGCCGTACTGATGTAAGGCGGATTGCTCACGATGAAGTCAAACTTCGGCTCGGCCTCAATCCCCGTGAGCAGGTCGCACTCGACCGCTTGAACTCGCTCGGCGACGCCATGCTGTCGGGCGTTTTCCGCGGTAATCTCTAGTGCGACTTTGCTCGTATCGGTCGCCACGATCAGGGCTGTCGGGAGCCTCTTCGCTACCGTCACCGCGAGGATCCCGCTGCCCGTGCCGACATCGGCGATCCGCATCGGGCTGGAATCGGTGCGCTGCTTGGCCAGATCGAGAAGCGTGACGACGATCAATTCTGTCTCCGGACGCGGGATAAGCACGCCCCGACCGACTTTGAAACTGAGTGAATAGAACTCCCGTCGCCCAACGAGATAGGCCACGGGCGTTCCCTCCGCCCGCTGGCGAACCAACTCGCGGAAGGCGGCTCGCTTCTCCTCCCGCGGCACGTCTTCAAAAGTCGTGTAGAGTTGGATCCGTTGGCAGCCTAATGCTTCAGCCAGCAGGATTTCCGCGTCCAACCGCGGCGAGTCGGCTCCACGACCCTTCAAATAGTCGGCCGTCCATTGCAATAATCGGCCGACGGTCCAAGGAGCAACGGTGGACATGGGAGTGAGTTAGGAGTTAGGAGTTAGGGGCGAAGTTTCAGTACGTTAAGGTTAGGAGTTAGGAGTCCAGTTCAGCAAGAATCTCCTGAAGAGGAAATCTAAACACTCTTGCCGCTCGCGGCTTCGCAACTGACAACCGACAACTGACACTCAACAACCGTCCTCCAACTCACTCAATATTACCAAACGCATTGCGTTGGGCCTGGCGGTCGCACTCGATGAGGGCATCGACCACAGGCCCAAGGTTACCGACGATCACGTTTTCGAGGTTGAAGTTCTGGTTAATGCGATGGTCAGTGAGCCGGTTCTGCGGAAAGTTGTAGGTGCGGATGCGTTCGTTGCGGTCGCCCGAACCGATCTTCTCGCGGCGTTCGGTCGATCGCTTCTTCATTTCTTCTTCGCGCTTCATCTCGTACAGCCGACTCTTGAGAACGCGAATGGCCTTCGATAGGTTCTTATGCTGACTCTTTTCGTCCTGGCAACAAACCTCCAGGCCCGTGGCCGTGTGGGTCAAGCGGATCGCACTGGCGGTCTTGTTGACGTGCTGGCCGCCGGGACCGCTGGCACGACGGATCCGTTCAACCACATAGTCCGCCGGTTTCAGGTCGATTTCCATGTCCTCAGGCTCGGCCATTACGGCCACCGTCGCCGCCGAGGTGTGTACACGGCCCTTGGTCTCAGTCTCCGGCACGCGTTGCACGCGATGACCGCCGTTTTCATATTGCATGGCGCGGAAGGCACCCTCGCCTTCCAGACCGAGAATTACTTCTTTGAACCCCCCCAGTTCGGTTGGGCTCATGTCCATGACTTCGACCTTCCAGCCCTTGGCTTCGCAGTAGTGGCGATACATTTCATACAGATCGCGAGCAAACAGCGCCGCTTCATCACCGCCGGTACCGGCACGTATTTCCAACATGCAGCGGGTCCGCTGGGCGTCTTCGCCGCCGACAGCCGTATCGAGGATTTCGCTCCAGCAGGCTTCGCGGCCCGCCTTCAACTCGGACAGTTCCATTTCGGCCAACTGCCGCAACTCGGGGTCGTCGCCCGCAGCCATGGCATTGGCCTCGGCGATTTGGGTATTGAGCAGCTTGAAGCGGCGGTACTTGGTTGCCGATTTGGCGAGCGAGCCATGTTCGCGCGCAACCACCGCCAGACGAGCCGAGTTAGCCAGCACGTCGGGGTCACTCATCTGGCGCTCTAACTCTTCAAAGCGAGCGAGTTGCTGTTCCAGGATCTCGCGCATAAATAGGCTTTCGTGATTCCGGGACAAAATACAATGGGCTCTTCGCCAAGTTTGTGGTGCGGGCGTCTCGCCTGCCTGGTTCAACCACAACATCTTGGGCAGGCGGGACGCCCGCGCCACAATTATCCGCGACCCCGGCAGAGAGCCATACAATGTTTAGCCCTGGCACTTCCGCCGAACGTCCGCCGGCAGAAGTTCCAGGCTAAACTCCCCGAATCATGCAAACTTGGTGGGGCAGCGCTGCGCTCGATCCACTCTACCTTGATGCCTCAAGTCGTTTCTGCTTGGGCCGGGGCATCGGCGGCCTTCTTCTTGCCGCGCTGCAGGCTGGCATAGCCCGTATTAGAGAACTTCCGCTGGAACTTCTCAATGCGACCCGCAGTATCGATATACTTCAGCTTGCCGGTATAGAATGGATGGCAAGCATTGCAAATGTCGACTTTCAGTTCGTTCTGGGTGCTGCGGGTCATGAACGTGCTACCGCAGCCGCAAACGACTTTGGTTTCCACGTATTTGGGGTGAATATTATCTTTCATGATCTCAGTTCCTACTGCGGGATGGCCAATCGCGAATCGAGTATTTTATCACAGTTTCGGCTGCTTCGCAAGGTCCACTCTAATGCCAGACGATTTGAAAATGGCGGGCGAATAAGATGCCTAACCTATTGTTGTGAATGACCTTACATTCATCTGCGAGAATTCCCGGTATTTTACGATCAAAACAGCCAGGGAAGAAATTTGTGGCTCTTCCGGTTTTAGGTGCGAACTACGGCTTATTTCCCACCGCCTTATTATTTCTCTCTCCGCCAAGCTCTTTGAGCCAGCGGGCTCGAACCAGATTTCCCGTGTCGTTCCGCAAATCGTACTGCAAAAAGATGTTGGACTCGTACTCGTCGATCGCTTTCTGTCGCTGTCCGCTAGCTTCCAAGGTACGGGCGATGTTGTAATAGGCCCCGGCGGCCCAAAAGACGCTTGGACCAAATTGCAGCGTGCGAACACTAAAGTAGTCCATCGCCGCGGTAAATTCCCCGAGATCGTATTGGATCAAGCCGAGCCAATAACTGGCGGCGAGCTTGCCTTGAATGATTGCACCTGCCACCTGTTGGGCCTGCCAGGTAGCCTCTTGCATCAACTCTTTTTCCTCGGCGGGTGTCAAGTCACCACCCTGGGACTTTCGCTGTAGAAGCAGGGATTCAAAAGATGCCTTGGCGAATTTTGGCAAGTCCTCCGCAACAGTCTGGTTCCGCGGCCGTGCCCTTTGATAGTAGGCGATGGCTTCTCGCTCGTCGAAGTACCGCCCCTTCAAATGCATAATGCGGCCCCGATAGAGCGGTGCCCCGGGACTGCTCATGAACGGCACGTAGGCCAGGAGTCGCTGGATAACGGCATTGGGGTCCAAGGCGAGGCGGCGCTTGAGGGTCGTGAAGGGCAGATTCCAAAGCCGCACGTCGTCCATGCCCGCTGCCTTGAAACGAGCCGCCTGTCGCGACGGATCGGCATTGAGAACTAATCTCTGCTCGCCCGACAACCGCGACTCGACTCGCTTGGCCCGAGGTGAAAGATACAGCGGCGAGGATTCAACCAGTGCGACGGTACGCTTCAAGTCGGCTTTCCGGGCCCAATACGGCGCGTCGCCACCGCGGGCAAGCCGATCGAGCAACTTCGGATTTGCCGCGACCTGGTCGAGCGTTGCCGGCTGCACGTCCAATCGGCCTGACTTGTCCGCAACGATGCCCTCTGGCCCAGGAATCGGCAGGCCCAACTTTGGATCGAAGAGATAGAGTTTTTTTTCCTTCTCGCCGATCAGGACGCCCACGCACCACGGCTTCAGCGACTTCTCGGCCAGCGTCTTCTCAGGCGTGGAACCTTCCGCGGGCAAGGCCAACAAGGCCGCATCAATTCCACGCTGCCGCAGCAGCAAGATATACGTCCATGCCCGCTCCCAGGTCGTGCCATGCCCTAGGAACAAGGTTTCCCACGGCACTTGCGGCACGCGCTGCGGAGTGTCGTAATCGGTCTGGATATTGCGGACGGTCCAGTCGAACAGGCTGCGTGCCACGTGTAATTCGTCGGCAGTGCCGCCGCCAGCCCATTTTGAACGCGATGCGTCGCGGAGCCAGACGGCTTCCATAAGCATGTAGCCGTCGTAAGCCGTGAAGTGGACCTGTCCAAGATTTTCGACCATCGGCAGCTTGACAAGATCGGCCGGCAAGGTTGCCAGCATGGGGTCGGGCTGCGACTCGGCAGGCTTCTCTTGGGTATCGACCCACTGGTTCAAGCGGGCGACGACTTGGCGAAGCATATCCGGTTCCGGCCAACTGGCAAGCAAGGCATCGGGCGGGAGCTTTCCCAGAGTGATCTGGGGCCGTTGCAAGGCGGCCAAACGCTGCTGGGTCGACCGCAGCATTTCCTCGCAATCGTTGTCTTCCAGGTGATTGAGGTTCTCTAAAGCGAAATTGAATAGATCGTCCGACCATTGGCTCGATGCATCGGCCCTGCGGTTGGTGATCTTGGTTTGCGATTCGCCGGCCGATCCGCAACCGCTTTCTGCCACGAGGCCCGCGACCAAGGCGAGCAGGAGAGCTTGCAGTTTCATGAAATTTCCTCCACGGCACGACGAAGGTGTAGCAGACGCCGCAGGATCGCCGCGAATTGGTCCAAAGGAATCATATTCGGCCCGTCGCTGGGCGAACAATCGGGCAGGGGATGCGTTTCCAAGAAGAGGCCATCGGCACCAATGGCAATCGCCGCGCGAGCCAACGGTTCGACCATGTCGCGATTGCCACCGGTCGATGCGCCCAGACCGCCCGGCTCCTGCACGCTATGCGTGGCGTCGAAGATCACGGGCACGCCCAGGGACTGCATTTGCGGGATGCAGCGCATGTCGTTGACCAGCCTTCCGTAGCCAAAGAAGCTGCCTCGCTCGCCCAGGAGAATGTTCTGGCAACCGGAAGCCTGGAGTTTGCCGACGACGTGCTTCATGTCCCAGGGGGCGAGAAATTGGCCTTTTTTGACGTGTACCGGCCGGCCAGTATGGGCCGCCGCAACGAGCAGATCGGTCTGCCTGGCCAGAAAGGCCGGGATTTGCAGGAGATCACAGACCTCGGCCGCGGGACCTGCTTGTTCTGGAAGATGGATGTCCGTGGTCACGGGCAGGCTAGTCGATTGCTTCACGCGGGCAAGTATGGCGAGACCTTTGCTCATGCCCGGACCGCGATACGCATCGACACTCGTGCGGTTGGCCTTGTCGAACGAGGCCTTGAAGATCAGCGGCAGGGAAAGCTCGTCGGAAATCTTCTTCAGGGATAGGGCGATCGACAGCGTCAGTTCCTCGGTTTCAATGACGCAAGGTCCGGCAATTACCAGGAGCGATTGCCCCCGGCCGCAGTAGTGAGGTCCGATGGTGACAGGATTCAAGTCGCAGCTTTCTCTTTGGGAACGACCAACGTGAGCCGCTTCGGCAGAACTTCGATTTCCACGGGCAGGAAGCCGCCAGGGTCGCCATCCAACTGATAGGGTACTTTGGAGTTTGACGTGACGCGGAGCCGGCCAGCCCGCCGATGGGCGAAGTCGGTCAACCAGCGGTGCGTGCCGGTCAGAACTGCCGCGGTGTAGTACAGCCCATGCCACAGGCCGCCTTGGCGGAAGGTGCAAATGTCCAATAGCCCATCCGATCCATCGGCTTCGGGTGCAATCTGCAATCCGGCCCCGTAGCACGGAAGGTTGAAGGCAAAAAGCCAACGCGCGCCGTCGGAAATTGTTTCCAGCGGGTGGCCAGATTCCTGATCTTTCGTGTCGCCGGTGACCGCGACTCCGTCTTCGTCCCAGTATACCCGAAGTTCCGGATAGTCGTAGTGGCGGATGGATGCCATGATCGGGTTGAAATAACTGGCGCTGGTGACATGGCCCGTGCGATGCAGATGCAGGAAGTGGACCACATCGGCGTCGAAACCGCAACTGAACATGATGAGGAAGATGCGGCGGCCGGCCCGGCCGGCGTCGCATTGCACCACGGCACCTTCAACCACGGTTTGGCAACACTCCTCCGGAGTGGGGCCTAGACCGAAGTGCCGTGCCAAGAGATTTTCATTGCCCGCAGGAAAAACGGTTAGCGGCAGCCCGGGTACAGTGCGATTGACCAATTCGGCCACCGTGCCATCGCCACCCACGGCAATCAAGGCTCGCAGACGGCCCCTAGCGAAGAGCCGATTGGACTCGGCCGCTACCTCATCGAGATTGGAGAGAACCACGCCTTCGAGATCGTGTTGGCGGAGAAGTTGCGTCAGGTGCGCGACACGATTCGAGACAGACCCTGCCCCTGCCTTCGGGTTAACCGACACGATCACATGCCGGAGTTCTGGCGATAGAAATTCGACCGACTTTTCCAAAACCTCTCCTCCTCCAAAACAACAGTATACGATATTCGCGCAGGACATTGCAGCGGTTCGATGCACAGGTGTAGTGAAACGCTACAGCAGGGTAAAGGTAGGCGAGGCAGGACGTGAGTATCGGCCGGAGTTCAACAAGGCACACTAAACCGTTGCTGTGAATGGATTTGTGAACAAAATAAGCAATTATCTCAACAATGATTAACGTACCGGCACATGGTATGCACTATACGATAGCGACGATCCAACGGTCGTCGAAAATGAGACTGGCCCATGGGGTCTCTGACGGATGTAAATTGGTTGGTTACCTTGCCCTTATCGACCAATTTGCCACTGTGGAATGTGGCACGTCAGAGACCCCAGTTTTTTGCGCTGGCTGTGGCCGGTCTCCTCGTGGGTGATGGACCAGAAATTCGACTTTTCGGATAGCCTCCAAGACCGATCGCGGTGTAGAATGAGCGACGGGCATTCATCCATGCCTATTCTGGTCGAGACCGATACATCCCAACGAGTGCAACGGAATGAATTCCGTTCCATAAAAAGTCGCCTTGAAGAAGCAGCGCATGCCCGATTTTCCTCTGCCACTTCCGTTGACGGCTTTTGAAGAATACATGCTCTGGGACGACCGTCCGAACTATCCGATGAGCATCTTCGCGCGCCTAAAGTTCAGCGGGCAATTGGATCGCCGCGCAACCGCTGAAGCCCTGGAGACGGTCGTCGCGTGCCACCCCCTACTGCGTGCCAAGATTCAGGGTACTTCGGCGGGACGTTGGGCATGGGTTCCCGTGGAAGATCATCTCCCTTCAATTCAATGGCTCGATGGCTCGGTACACGATCGCTTGCCTTCCATGCAGCCGATCGATCTTTTTTCCGAACCTGGATTGAGGGTCTGGGCAACTGCGGATTCGCAACGTAGTTCGCTCGTGTTGCAAGTACATCACGCTGCTTGCGACGGCAAGGGAGTGGTCCAAATCCTCAATGACTTTTTGCGAAGCTACACCCACGTCTCCGCAGGCAAGCAGTCCCCTATTGAACTGTCGCCCTGCAACCCACGGGCATTGCAAGGACGAGGGAGTTTCGGTCTGACCGTAGGAAAATATCTGTGGATGCTTCCCGCTCAGATTACAGGTCTTTTGGGTGTACGAAAGTTTCTTATGCGACGACCGGTTCCCTTATTGGAACCCCTCTCAGCGGTCTCAAACGAGTTACCCGCAGGCTTTCCGCATGTTAAGGTAGGTAAATTAGAAGCCGACGAGGTGCGGAAATTGTCGGCAACCACCGCGGCATTCCAAGCGACGGTCAACGACTGGCTGATCCGCGATTTCTTCGTGGCGGTCGATGACTTCCGCGCGCGGCATCAGGCCATTGCGGCTCACGAGTGGATCCGTTTCTCGATACCCATGAATCTCCGCCGAGGGTCCGATAACCAGATACCGGCGGCCAATGTGGTGAGCATGGTTTTTCTTGACCGAACACCGCGACAAATCGCCGACTCCTCTGGCTTACTGCGAAGCATCCACGCGGAAATGGACTTGATCCGCCGCCGCCAGTTGGGCCTAATCTTCGTATTGTCGCTTTCGATCCTGCGAGCCTTGCCGGGAGGATTGGCAAGCAGGGTCAACAAGGGCCGTTGCGAAGCGACCTGTGTTTTGACCAACATGGGCAGAGTCATGGCCGATTCGCCTCTGCCGCGTTATAACGAAAAGATCGTAGCCGGCAACTTGGTGCTCGACGGTATGGATTTTTTTGCCCCAATTCGTGTCGGCACGGCAGTCAGCGTGGCACTGGTGTTTTACGCTGGTGAACTACAGGTTTGCATGCAGTATGATAGCCACCACATTACGGAGGCTCAGGCTGACGACCTGCTGGCGACCTATCTGCGAAAAATTCGCGCGTCGCTTGACATAACAAGTCGAGATGTCCAAGGCAAGTCAGCCTGACATTCCAAAAAGAATTTCTACGAAAAGGGAAGTAAATCCTTGGAAAGCTTAGCTCAAGCCTTGGCGTGGATTATCGCATGCCTGATCCTGGGGCAGGCGGCCCTGCTGGTCGCCTATGCACGATTTCTCTACCGCTTTCGCCAGCCAGCACTCGTGAACGAAGTATGTCCACGGGCAGCCGTTATCCTTTGCGTGCGCGGACTCGACCCCTTCTTGCCGGCATGTTTGATAGGCTTGTTCCAGCAGGATTACCCCGACTACGACGTCTGGGTCGTGGTCGATAGCACCCGCGATGCGGCGTGGCCGGTGGTCAACGAGTTGGCTCAACAATCCGGCAAGCACAATATCCACGTGCTGCCGCTGACCGAGCGGCTTGCCACCTGTACCCGCAAACTCGCAAGCATTTTGCAAGCTATGTCGCACATCGATACCTCGCACGCGATCGTGGCCTTGCTCGATTCCGACACAATTCCCCATGCTGCCTGGCTGCGTGAATTGGCTGCGCCGCTGAAAAATCCGCGTGTGGGAGTCTCGTCGGGAAACCGCTGGTACATGCCGGCCTCGTTGACGGCCGGCTCGCTGGTCCGCTACCTCTGGAATGTGGCTGCGGTGGTGCAGATGTACTGGTACGATATCGGTTGGGGCGGATCGCTGGCGATCAAATCCAAGTTTTTGAGGCAGTCCGATCTGCGGCAGTGTCTGGCCAATGGCTTTAGCGACGACACCACCATTTGTCGTTGCGCCCTGGCACACGGATATCAGATTGCCTTCTCGCCGTCGCTGGTAATGGTGAATCGGGAATCGTGTAGCCTGAGAGGCGTATTTGGTTTCCTGGAGCGGCAATTGCTGGCCGTTCGAATGCACAATTCCTGGTGGTGGGCCGTCGTCGGACATGGTTTGGCAACGACTGCCGCACTGGGGTATTCCTGCCTTCTGGGCGCGGTAGCCGCGGCAACCTCCAATGGGAGTACCGCGGCCTGGATCGGCACGGCGCTGGCCATCTATTGGGTATCGATGATCGTACTGATTCTTCCCTTGGAGTGGTGTGCGCGGCGCATCCTCAGGGGGCGGCATGAGCCAATCACCGGCTTTGGGGCTTGGGGCTGGCTTTGTATCGCAATGGCGATACCGTTGGCCCAGATCGTACACTTCGCCGCGCTACTCGCTGCGATATTTGCCCGCACCCATCGCTGGCGCGGCGTGCTCTATCAGTTCCACGGACCCTCCCCGGTCTGTGTGATTGAAGACCAGGCGGAAACGGCGTAAAGACTGGCCGTAGCGAGTTCCACCACTTTGGATTGATTCCTAGTGAGGCCCGTTTAACCCATCCCCATACGAACAAATTTCACCGGCTGGCGACTTCCACCGATGTAGCGGTAGCGGTAGCTTGCAGAATGGCCTCCAGTCGGCGACGATCCATGCCGTTACCCTCGATTCGTACCTGGCCCGCCTGCACTGCTTGCGAAACACTTAGCTCGCCGTGCACCAGGGAGCGAAACGTGGTCGAATTCACATGAAATACGGCCGTGCTCCGCGTACTCACACCATCGTCAATAGCAACGAGTCGGCCGTCGCGCACGAAGAGTTCCCATTGGCCGCCGCCTGGGCCATCGACCTGTATGCCCAGGTGAGCAATCCGCGGATCGCCCTCGGGCATCTCGCTGTGACTGAGCAATAGCCGCCGCATGTGGCCGTGGACATCGTACTCCGGCTTATGCTTCGTGCGGCGAACTCGGCCAAAATTTGCGTCGATGGCAAAGCGGGCAAGCCGAGACATCATCTCGCAGTCCAAGTTCGGACAGGGCAGATGCGGCGCGGCACGCAGCGTATTGGTCACGTCGAACCGCGGGTCGTCACGCCAGTAGGCACCGTAGATGCCCAACTGGTCGCGAAAGGTCTTGGCAAACCACTCTCCATCGAGGTTCCAACTCGAATCGGGATCGCCCAGCGGCGAGAGATCCTCGACGACCTCCTGCATCACGGAGGCCATCTCCAGAATCAATGGCGGTTGCGGCGACGTGACGTGGTAGGTCGTGCCGTGGAACTCCGGCCGGCCGTGGATGTGGCACATCACGGCCGAGACCCAGTCGACAGGCACAAAATTCTTGCGGTCGTCACCTTTGATTCCCAATGCTTCCACGAGCAGACCGCCTGCCGTGGCACCACGAGCAACCTTGCTGACCATCGTATGGGCAAGCTTCAGCGGAGCGTAAAAGCCGTGATAGGTCGTGGTGTATCCGGTCTGCGAATCACCGACGATGATTGAAGGACGGTAGATCGTGGGTGGATCAAGAAAATCGGCCGTGCGGACGAGCATCTCGGCCTGAAGCTTCGTTTTTTCGTAAACATTGCCGGCAGTCTGGCCGACTTCGACATCACTTTCCAGGACGTGGCCTTCTCGTAAGCCGCAGACGTAGGCCGTCGATACGTGATGAAACTGCCGGATGCCGGTGCAACGGCAGAGTTCCAACATTCGCCGCGTGCCTTCGACATTGGAAAGGTATGGCTCGCCGTCGAGATCATCGCCCCGAAAGACGAGGCTGGCGGCATTGTGAAAGACCGAGGTGCAGCACCGCCCAATCCAGTCCAGGGTGCGATTGTCCAAACCAAGGTCGATCTCGCTGAGATCACCTTCCAGCACGACCGGTCGAGGAAGCGAGGTTTTCAGCGACAGTTCCCACTGCCGCAGCAAGGTCTCGACACGCTGGCGAGCCGATTCCGACTTGCAGGGCCGTACGAGCACCGCCATGCGACGCCCAGCCAACAAACAATCGCGGAGCAGATAGGAGCCTAAAAGCCCCGTCGCACCCGTAAGAAGGTGGTAGCCATTGGTATTTTTTCTTCCTGCACCCAACAAGAGAGTCTCCCGTTCAAAACATGCCCATCATAAACATGCCCGCCATCGTTGACGCATTAGAAAAACATTCTATCTGGTAGGACGCGATCCCGCAACCACCCCAGGAGAACTGTCAAGTTGCTCGTTTCAAAGCTCGCTGTGTCGCCTTTAGGCGGAATTTGCGCAAGAGAGCGCCTCAAGGCGGAGCTACGAGTAATTTTGCGGATTTTCTGGCAATAAACCCTATAATCACGGAAGTTCACGGGTATTATGACAGAAGTTTTCCTCGCTAAATGGCCAAAGGTGGTACTTTTGTACAACCACCTGCCAGAATATCAAGTAGGTCAGGCTTTCCGGCCTGATGTTGCCCGGTTCACTGTCAGACTGGAAAGCCTGATCTACAGCAGTTTTGACATCTTGGCGGGTGGTTGTTTTTGTAACTGCATTTTTCGCACCGCCTCGACGAGCTTCCCTGGACCGTGGCGAATCACGTCGCAAACCGGTAATTGAAATTCGTCTTCAACTTCTGCGCATTCGGCTTCCACCTCGGTATCCGAGAACCTGATGCCGTTGATGGCGATACCGATCACCCGGCATGGATGCATGAGGTTTGCGGCCGTTTCGTAGAAGTCAAGCACTTTCCTTAGCGATGGCAACGGCACCTCGGGCATGCCGAAGACAGTCTTGCGGCCCATCTCGTAACAGGCAATCAGTCCATCGGGCATCGCGGCGTGGAGCAGACTCAAGGTTACGCCCGAGTAGCGGGGGTGAAAGAGACTCCCCTGCCCTTCCACGACGATCACCTCGTGCTGCTGGTTGGCCAGGACGAGTTTCTCGACCGCGCCGGCGACAAAATCAGAAATGACGCGGTCGATCGCGCAGCCGCTGCCGGCCACGAGGATGCCAGTCTGACCCGTAGCCACAAAGGCGGCATCGACGCCCGTCTTTTGCAAGCCCTGGGCGACTTCCACGGCCGTGACCATTTTGCCGCAACTGCAATCGTTGGCGATCGTCTGGATGCGGAGGCACTCGGCGCGAATCCCGCGGCGATCTGCAACATCGTGTTCATCGTTGCGGCGAAGATCGACCAGCACCGCGCCGTAGCGAGCGGCCGCCTGGGCAAACTCGGGGTCTTCGGCCAGGAACTCATGCAGACCGGAAACCACGGTCATGCCGCGGCCGAGAGCCTCCAGCACGATCTGCCTCCAGGGTGAGGGGATCTTGCCTCCTGGCGGCGCAATACCCAGCAGCAGCGTGTTGGCCGCTGTAGCTTCGGCCAGCGAGGCAACAACCGGAATCGCTCCTCCTACGCCCAGCAGTTGGCCGCTCGTCTTTCCTGCCTCGTCGCGATCCAGAACGGCAACGACCTCCTCGGCCCGGTAGCGGATAACGCATATGGCCGTCTTGGCCGTGCGCGTATCGGTGTATCCATCGACCAGGATCACCATGCGACGCGGTGCAGTCATGGCGGTTTGTTCACCTCCCTTGTGCAGGATCTCGTTGCCAAACAATAAGGCTAGTGGTTTCCCGGGAACGAAACAAGGGCCTAAATGGAACGGAATTCATTCCGTTTGCCGCGTGTTGGAGAGAAATGGAGAAAATGGAGAGAAATGTTGACACGCCCAGAATTTAATGTTAACCTAACATTCCTACTCAGGACTAGCGGCGGATCGCACCGTCTGAACCTGGCCTCTCCCTTGGCGGGCCTTCCTGGACAAGGTGGTGTATGTCGATTAAGGTCACCTGCCCCAACGGGCATACGCTGCAAGTGAAGCGCGAGTTTGCGGGGAAAGCGGGCCTCTGCCCGCACTGCAAAGCTCGCATTGTCGTTCCCAATTCGGAATCGGCAGCCATCTCTGAAGACGATCTGCTTGAACTTTTGGGGCCGCCTCGCGCGGTTCATCGCGCGCCCGCGACCGACGAGCCGTCGTCTCACCCTCCCGCTGCATACAAGGAAGAGCCAAAGAAGCAGGATTTGAAGAAAGACGGTGCCGCCAGTCCCCCCGATTCAGCCTTCTTGCGAAGGAAAAGGGTCTGCCCAAAATGCTGCGAGATCATCTCTATATCCCATTCCGACTGCCCGCGATGTCACACACCGCTCTCCGAATGGACGTTTCCCCTGCCGGACGAACATTCCGCGCGTGAGAGCCACCGATCGTCGTGTCGCTTCTTGGGGCTCCGCAAACAAGGCGGCGTGCTCGTGATCCGCTTCGGCGAGCATCGAATTCTCGACGAGTTGACGATCAAAAAGTTCGGCGACGATTTGTTCCACGTGGCCGATCGACCCGATTGTGATAACCTTCTTTTGAACTTCACCGGAGTTGTAGGGCTGTCCAGTGCCATGCTTGGAATCATGCTCATGTTGCGCAAGAAGATGAGCCAGAAACATGGAACACTCAAGCTCTGCCAGATTGGCCCCGAGATCATGGATGTATTCCATGCCACGAAGCTGGGCCAACTTTTCGAGATCCTCGGCACCGAGCAGGAGGGCGTGAAAGCGTTTACGTGATGCCCTTAGCTTTCCAGACGTCCTCTCAGGTCGCCTCAAAGACGCGGTCCACGGCCAGGGCTTGCAAGTGGGCCGAAATCCCACCGTGCCGGGCAGCCATCGCGTTGCTGACGGCGAAGTGGATCTTATCGAGCGCCTTCAAGGCCGAGTCGATACTGCCGTTCACCGCCGCCTGACGGATGGGCATATCCCCAGGACTCGAAGAATCCAATTCCTGCCGAGCCAACGTGCCCTCGCCGGTCTCGCCCTCGTCGGCAGTGAAGTCATTGGTTGTGACGCTGAAGATTGCAAGCGGTGGCTTGGGTTCCAAAGCGGTCGGCCGCGGCGAAAGAACCTGCGATGTGGCGAAAGCCTGCGTGCCTGCGGCATTGGCCACCACGAAGCCGGCGCAAGTAGCCTGGAGTTGCGCCCACGTGAGCGACTGCGTCGGCTGGTAGACGCCCCAGGGATTATAGAGTGTGAAGGTTCGGGTGGAGGGGTTGTAGCCGGTCACGGCATAGGCATGGCCGCCATAAAGACCGTAAGGCAACGAGTTCTGGCCTTGTGTGCCGATGGTCACCGCCTGCTTGTTCGTCGTGCCGGAGATCAGGGCTTGCAAATCGCTGCTGCTATAGAGATTGTAGGATGAAGCCCCGTGACCGAGTACCTGGGCGTCAACGTCGGCCATCCAGCCGCCTTCAATGCCCGCATAGGTATTTGTGCCGTTGCGGCCCTCCTTGCCCGTCTCATTCCACTGGGCGTAAGCCTTTTCGATCAAGGCGATCCAGAGACCGGGCGGGCTGTTCGTGCCATAGCCGGCGCCGTCAAAGACAAGCCCTCCACCGCTGGCGGGCAGTTTGTCGTCGACCGTCACGTAGTCGGCCTTGCCGTTGTTGTAAAAGCGGACGGTCCATGTATGCACGCCGGTCTTCGCATCGACTCCATTATCGATAATCATGTTCTGAATGGCCGCTGGCGCGGTGTCGGCGATCGTGCCCAGCGACGAGATCAGGTAGCAGTCACCAAGGTAGCCCTGGTGCTCGTCGAGATGCGACGGTCCAGAACTGCTGAAGAGCGGACCGGTCACGGTGCTATAGCTATATCCGCCCGTGGAGGGATGATCCGCCCCGAGGAACCATTTGCTGATCAGCTTGTCGAGGTGAGTGCCGGAACTGTTTACCGCGAGATTACCCAGTGTCTGGCCTTGATAACTTGTGTTCGCTGTATTGCCGTTGATGATGTCGCCGGCGAGCACCTGGACATAGCCTGGCATGTTCAGCACCGCGGCGTCGGCCAACAGCGTCTTGAGGTCAGTCAATACGCCCTGACTGACAACCCCACCGTTGAGCGTCTCGGCGGCCCGCAAGATCTGGATCATGTCCGTGCGGCTAATCGAACCGTCGGCGTCGAGACTCTGGGTGAGGCTGGACAGCGTTGGATCCTTGATGCCGTAGAAAACCGTTGCCTGAGTGTTCGTCTGGCTGGAACCAGTCGTCGGCTGCCCAATCGGGGTAGGTGGAACCACGGGGCTGGCAAGCGTAATCAACAGTGTGGGTCGATAAGCCGCATGGCCGTACTCGCGCGAGGCGAAGTCGACAATCTGATTCCGGCCGGACCAGGAAACAGCGCCGATCACAAAGCTCGCCACGCCGCTTGTACTAATACCCTGATTGATGAGCAATGTCACGTCGATCGAGATCGGCATGCCGACCGCCAGTTGCGAACCAGCAAGCGTGGCAATTTGGCCGGTGCCCGACGGCGAGTTATACCAGGTCGTCGGACCGGCGGCCGTGCGGTTGGTGCCGCCGATTCCCTCAATCCAGCCATCGTCGCCGGCCTGAAGAAGTTGCACGCCAAGAGTCAAACTGGCGGCGGATTGACCCAATGACAACGGTGTCAAGGTAAGCACGGCCTTGGCAATCGTACCGCTGAGGCTGCTGGTATTGAAGCGAAGGTAAGCCTCGGCATCGTCGATCGTGAAGGAATTGGAATCGTTCCGCACCAGCAGATCGGTCGTGGTACCGTAGTTGGTAAAGGGGTTGACGGCAGAGACCGAGGCGTCGGCCGTGGTGCTCAGGGTAACCGTGGGGCCGGCAGAGGCCGCAACGGACTTTGGCACAACCTGCCACCAAGGAAGGCCGCTGAGGGCAAGTCGTGATTCAAGCAATTCAAGACGCGGAATTCTCTTCGCCAGAGAAGCCTTCTTCTTGGAGGTGGAACGCCGTCCAAACAGCGAAGTCAACATTGTCCTTCTCCCTGAATTCTCGCAGACCGCAATCCGTTGAGACGGCCTCTACGCTCATCCCGGCAGAACTTGCCCCCATCCTGCCAGAGCTTTCTTCGTCTTCGACGCAATTCCCACTTTCATGTAGCATATACGTTTCCATGGAAAAGGAAATCCTTCGTTAGCGGGGAGTGAGGCAAGATTTCATTTGACCCACCCTACCAATGAGTCAGACAAATCTTCTGCTTTCCGATTTATATTGTAGGGGGGCCGAGTGAAACGAGTCCCACCATTATGAATGAGTCAGAAAAATCTTCCCTTTCTCGATCAGTTCCAATAACTCGCGGTTGCTGTCCAATAACTCGGAGAGGCCTGCCATTTCCCGCGGCGTGAGCCAGTGGATCGACTCGACCTCGCGAGGGTTGGGCACTGGCACGGCAGCCGGATCCATCTCGGCGAGCCACCAGGCCAGATGGACCTTCCAGGCAGTCACGCATTCCCAGAGTCGCCGAGTAGGACAGATCTGAATGCCAATTTCCTCTCGAATCTCGCGGACGACCGCAGTCACTTCTGTTTCACCTTCCTCAATGCCACCACCGGGAAAACAATAGCACAACGGAGCGATCACATGCATGGAGCGGCGGATCACCAGCATTCGGCCTTCCTGGACGATAATCGCCACCACGCCACGCCGGCCGGGAGTTTCGGGAATCTTTTCCATGCAGAAAATCGTAGCGAATGAAATCGGCCGCACAACCCCCGGGAGAGTTGTAATTTCATTCGTGGTTCCACCTTGAGGCGGTTCTTAGTGCTAGCCAAAAATAACTTGTGGTGCGGGCGTCTCGCCTGCACATGCAGCCGGGACGGCCGCACCACAAAATCACGGAGTTAATGTCGTAAAGGTACTTACCGTAAATTTCCGCCTAAAGGCGGGACTACGAGCACTGGGGTTTTTTCGCGGCCGGCTTTCGGATAGGCTTAGAGTTTCCACACTATTAGAACCACGTCCCGCCCGCATGGCCGTTATCGAACCTTCCCAGTCGCCCGACACGCCGCGGCCCGACCCCTACACAGCGTGGCGGATCGCGAATTATCGCCTCTACGCGGTGAGTTGGTTTTTGATGACCGTGGCACGCCAGATTGAGTTTTTAGCGGTCGGAATTTATCTTTATGGCCCCAACAAAGACGTGCTGGCACTGGGGTGGCAGGGTCTGGCTATGGCCTTGCCGGCAATGCTTCTGGCCATCGCGGGCGGACATCTGGCCGACCGCTTTGACCGCCGACGGGTGCTAGCCTTGATGCTCGGTTTGACCGCAGCGGTCGCCGCCGCCCTGGGCGTGGCATGTTACCACCAAGTGCCTGCCCATTGGATTTATCTGCTGCTGGTCGTGAATGCCGTGGGACAGGCCCTCGGTGCGCCCTCGCGCACTGCACTCTTGCCGTGGATCGTGCCGCCGGAGCAGTTCGGCAGCGCGGTGGCCTGGACTAGCACGGTGTTCCAAATCGCCACGATGGTCGGTCCGGCACTGGGTGGATTGTTGCTCTCGATCTCCGCCAGCCAAAGCATTCCGTTTGCGCTGGCCTTCGTTGTCCTCTTCCGCTTGCTCGGAATCGTCGGCACATTGCTCGTACGTGCGCAGCGGCCAGACCACAAACGGTCTTCGATCTCGCTGGAAACCCTCATGGCAGGCATCCGTTTCGTGGGGAGTCAAAAGCCGATCCTGGCCACGATCTCACTCGACCTGTTTGCCGTGCTGCTTGGCGGGGCCACCTTCGTGCTACCGGCATTTGCCGACAAGGTTCTGGGTTTTCCCGAAGAAAATGTCGGAGCCGTGGTCGGTTACTTGCGCTCGGCGGAGGCTGCCGGGGCAATTTTCATGGCCATCATGCTGGCCCATTTGCCGCCGATCCGCCATGCCGGACGAACGATGCTCTGGGCCGTCGCCGGGTTCGGTGTGGCAACCATCTGCTTGGGATTGTCGAAGTGTCTCTGGTTTGCGCTGGTTGCCATGTTCTTGCTCGGGGCGTTGGATAACATTAGTGTCGTCGTTCGCCACACGCTCATCCAGTTGCTCACGCCGGACAACATGCGGGGACGCGTGACCGCAGTCAACAACGTCTTCATCGTCGCCTCCAACGAACTCGGCGGTATGGAGTCCGGCTTGACGGCCGGTTTGTTTGGCTTGATCCCGTCAATTGTCGGCGGGGGAGTGGGAGCCATCCTCGTCGTGCTGGGATGTGCCACAATCTGGCCGCAGATCCTATCCATCGGCTCGCTGGCCGGCCTGCAACCGGCCGAGGAAGCGAAAGTCCTCCAGGATAGTGACTAAGTGGCTATCCGGAAAGTGTCGGAATTCTGGTCCCCTCTCCCGAAGGGAGAGGGGCGTTTTCGGATAGTCTCTAAAAACGTCCCTCCACTTCAGCCCATTCGTAGGGCCGCAAGGGGATCGTGATGCGATCGCCTTCGATGGTCAAGTCATCTGGCGGACGATCGGCGCCGCCGGCCTTTTGCGACGACTGAATCGTGCGGAATGACCGCAGGCCGAGCGAAATGTGGCGCCCATCGGTCTCCAACAGTCGCGCGCGGAAGCCGGTCACAAAACCGCTCTCCACGATCGGTTCCCAATGCGTGGCGATTACCGAGCGCGAGTCGAGATGGAAAAGCCAGGCGGAATCGTTCTTGGGCCGCGCCGCAATCGGGATCATCGGTGACGGCGTCGTGAAATCCAATGCCGCTGCCATCGGCTGCACCAGGTCGATGCCGATACCCAGACGGAATCGCCGGGCCGTCTCGCCCCGCACGATCAACAGCGAATCGAGCTTCCGCATGCCGCGACGGTGATGATAAGGCAGGCCCGCAGTGAGGATCGTCGTGCGCCCTGCCTCGCCGCGAATCTCGACGAAGTGCGGCGATTCCAGTTGTGCCACGTCGGTCGCAAGGGTCGCTTGATTCACGCTACGATAAAGCGTCGGCGTATCCTGACCCCAGGCGAATCGAGCTGCATAATACGAATTCCACGGGTCGGCGTCCGGTAGGCGTTGGGGATCGAGCTGAATTTCCACCTCGATCACACGACTGCCCCAGGTGATGCGGGTCGTCTGCTGAAAGCCCGCCAGAAGTTGGCTATTGCAATCGACCAGCCGTCCGCGGACCAGAACCTCGCCCATCACTGGGCCAGCGGTCAGCACGCGGATCTCATCGGCCGCCATGATCGAGTACGCGTCTTCCTCGCCGGCCGCCCCCGTCAGCCGCATGGCTATCTGTTGGGACAATCGCGGCGAGCGGGAATGAAAGTCAAAGATCGAGCGGACTGCGCCCGTATGAGGATCAATAGCCAGTTCAAAGAACTCGTTCCGCAATACGGCACCGCCGTGCGAGACGATCATTTCGGCCATCGGCGGCGTCCGCGGCGGAGACTTACGAAAGAGGCCGAAGCGTCGCGGGGCCGGCTTGAGCGGCTTTTGGCCGTTTCCGGGAGCAACACAGACGTAGCCCAACGGCGGAACCTCCACCACAATCGACTTCCGCCCCGCCTCCTCGCCAGCCCGTAAAACGGCATCGGCCACCTCGGGCAGAGAATCAAGGCCGGACACATCCACGTGTACACGACGAGAAAAGCTCAAGGGATTCGTCACCACGACGCCCGCTTCCTGTACGTCAGACTTTCCAGCCTGACATGATGGGTCAGACTGGAAAGCCTGACGTACTTGTACAGACTGCGCCCCGATCGCTCGTGCGAAGTCGGCCGTCGCCGTCCTATTGACTTCAGCTAATCGCTCCTCCATTGCGGCATCACCCACAGGCGTTGTCAACGAGCCATCGATGTCGTCCAGGAGGCTGTTGATGCAGACCGAAGGCTTTCCACCGGCCAAGGTGGCCAGGGCGGCAATCGTTTGAGCCGCCTCGGCCGCGCTCCGCCGGGCGTAATAGCAGGCCCAGCGCGAGATTGCATCGGCTTCGCCGGCAGCCACCGCTTGCCTTAAGTACGGTGAACGATATTCGTCGGCCTTCGGCGTCGTTTGATGCCCCGACATGCCGGTCCGCTCGAAATAATCGGGCAGCGCGCGGAATGAGCCTAGCACCGTCGTATAGCGACGCGCCCGATATATATCTTCGTACCAAAGGCTTGTATTACCAGGCCAGTGGGCGACGATCACCGTGGGCTGATAGTCCATATCGCCGATGCCGGACAGAGCGTGCGGCATGCGAAGGAAACCTTCAGCACGCGAACCGTCGACCGGCACACGGAGAATCGCCTCGACCGTCGTTCCATCAATCCCTTCCCAGCGTTGGCGGCTGGTATTACCCACGGGGAAACGGCCATCGTCGAGCGTGGCATGTACCACCCCCGTAAATCCCAGGTGATCGAGGATCTGCGGCAAGATCGGTGTCATGCCAAAACGCCGCCGCCCGAAGACACTCGGCCGCATGCCAAGGTGCTTGTGGTAGACCGACAAGCCTTTTTCAAGCTGCCCGCGAATGGCCTCAGGTGAGAGTAGCGGCAATTCCAGTTCGCGGAACTCGCCGCCAACGATGCTCGCGGTGCCTTGTTGTAGGGCATGGCACAGGACGTCCAGCGTGGCCGGTTCGCGGGCGGCCATCTCCTGGAGTACCTGTGCGGAAAGTAGCAGGTTGCACGGTGCATCGCCGGCCGGCCCATTGCCGGCCAATTGTGCCCTCAGCAAGCTGCCCAGAGTGGCCGAGGCGACGAGCGTCAGGTCTAGCAGGTGCGACTCGCTGGGATAGTTGTATTCTCGCGCCGTATGCAAGAGGTCATAGGATGCCTGAAGTTTTGCTCGGGCTTCGTCGCCATTACCACTACAAGCAGCCGCGGCCGCGGCCAGCAACTCGCGTTCAAAGGCCGACTCATCGAGACTGTTCGCGTAGCGGATGCTGACAGTGATGGTCTCGATCACATAGTGAGCGTATCCCAAGGCGAGGAAATCGGCCGCCAAGTCGGCATCGATCGGCGGTGGCGGGGAGTCAAGCATCGCCAGGGCCGCGGCGATCATCTCAGACCGTCGGCTCTGTCCGCGGATGAACCGTGCCCCCAGGTGCTCGGCGTGGCTGAGCCAATCTTCAGGCAGCAGCGGTTCGGCCGACGGTGGTAGGAGTATCAGATGTCCAGCCGGATCGTCCGGCGGCGCGGCAGCGGCCGTCCATCGAGGCATGGAGCCAGCCGCCGCCAGCAGGGCGGGATGCCAGAGAGCCGTCCAAGCCGCCAACAGTTCTTCAGCCTGAGTGGCCGATCGCGGCTCGCTGAGGTCATCTCGCCCGCGACATGGCAAAATAGGGGTAAGTTTTTCCATTAACGAGGGTATCCTGGATGAAATACCCCCTTAGTATAGCATTTAAACTCACGTGAAGGTTGTCGGCCAGTTGTGCCAGAAAACGCAGGCGGTTCGCGGCGCTCCTGAAGATCGCGGACCGGTCCTTGCCACGGCTGGTGACATGGTAAACGGCGCCCGGAAAGTCAATGCGTGGTGGACGGGGCAGGCCGATGTCATAACCTTCGCCAAGCCGGAGGACAAAAAGAAATTTAATTTTAAAGTATTTGGTTTTAAGGTCTTTAAGATTTACAGTATTCCATCATTGCATTTCCCTCTGTGTACTCTGTGGCTAATTTATTATGGGTTGGCGTGGCTCCGGGGGAAGGTTCTGCTTCAGATAGCGCGTCAGCGTCTGGAATAGGTGGAGTTGGGTGTTCGGTCCTTCGTTGATGCTGTGCGTCCGGTTCGGGTAGGCCATCATCGAGAACGGCTTGTCGTGGCGAATAAGCTCGTTGACAAGCATCTCGCAGCTCTGATAATGGCAGTTGTCGTCGGCCGTGCCATGCACGAGCAAGAGGTTGCCGCGGAGTTGATGGGCGAAGGTGATCGGCGAGCCGTTCTTATAGCCCTCCTGGTTGTCGTTCGGCAGCCCCATGTATCGTTCCTGATAAATGGTGTCGTAGAGCCGCTGATCGCTGATGAAGGCCACGGCCATGGCCGTGCGGTAGAGGTCGGGATAGCGGAAGATGGCATTCAGGCTCATCGAACCGCCACCGCTCCAGCCCCAGATTCCGATCCGCTGGGGATCGACGTAGGGGCGATCGTGAAGGATCTTCCGCAAGGCCGCGGCCTGGTCGGCGGAAGCCAGAATGCCCACTTGGCGGTAAATGCACTTCCGCCACTCGCGGCCGCGCGGGGCATCGGTCCCGCGGTTGTCGATACTCATCACGAGATAACCCTGCTGGGCCAGAAAAGAGTGCCAGAGGTAATCGCGTCCGCCCCAACGGTCGGTAACGGTCTGCTGACACGGCTCCCCGTAGACGTAAATCAAGAGCGGATAGCGCCGTGTCGGATCGAAGTCCGGGGGCTTGATGCACCAGGCGTCCAGCAGCACGCCGCCGCCGATATCGACGCGGAATAACTCGCTCGGACAGCTCTTCAGGTGCCCCAATTGGGAGCGAAGCTTCGCGTTGTCGGCTATGGTGCGAATGAGCTTCTGTTCCGGCAGGGACACCAACTCGACCCGCGGCGGCTGGGCCATGCGCGAGTAGGTATGGAAGGCCCAGCGGCAATCCGCGGAGAGATGATACTCGTGGGTGCCGGGCTGATCGTCGGGCGTAACGCGAGTAAGCCGGCCGCTACCATCCAAAGGCACCCGATAAAGATAACGTTGCGTGGGATTCTTGGGCGACGCCATGAAATAGACGCAACCCTGTTCCTCATCCACTCCGACAACGCCGATGACATCAAACGGACTGGGCGTAAGCAAACGGACCTTCTTGCCCGAGCGCGAGACGGCGTACAAGTGCCGCCAGCCGTCGCGTTCGCTCAGACAAAGAAAGTGCCGGCCCTCTCCGATCCAAGTCCACTTCCACTTCTCCACGACATCGACCCAGGCCTCATCGCGGTCGGTGAAGATCACGCGAGTCTGGCCGCTGGCCGCGTCGCCACGGATCACGCGCGCGGTGTTCTGTAGGCGGTTGAGCTGCTGAAAGACTACGTATCGCGAGTCCGGACTCCACTCCATTTGTGGAAGGTAGTGGTTGCTCGGGTCGCCCTTTGCGTCGAGCCAGCGGGTAGCCCCGCCGCTGCGCGACACGACCCCGATCCGGCAAGCGGAGTTGGTTTCACCCACCTTGGGATATTTGTAGGAAACGATTTCCGGATAGAGGCCGACCGTGTTGTTGATGAACTGGAAGGTGCGAACGCGTGACGTGTCGAACTGCCAATAGGCGATCTTCTCTCCGTCGTGGCTCCAGCGAAACCCGTGGCGGATGTCAAATTCCTCCTCGTTGACCCAATCTGAAGTGCCGTTGATGACGTTGCCGCACCCGTCGCTGGTGAGTTGCGCGATCTGTAGATCGCGGAGGTCTTGCACGTAGAGGTTGTTCTCGCAGACGTAAGCCACGCGGCGACCGTCCGGCGAAAACGTGGCGAACCTCATTGACGACGGTTTGGCATCTCCGCCCAGCTTTTGCAGACGCTGCGTGTCGCGGTCCAGGAGCCAGTAGTCGCCGCGCGTGGGCTGCCGCCAGACACGCTTTGCGTTCGTGAATAACAGCAGCTTTTGTGAATCTTCCGACCATGCGTAGTCTTCGATCTCCAGGGGCGCCGATTGACCGGCCGGGACCAAGCTCGCGGCGCAGGCCAGAACCTTGCGCGAGCCAGATTGCGGATCGTAATAGACCATGTCCCTGGCGCCCTTGAGCTTTTCCGAGGGTTCCAGTACCGTGTAACCTGCGCTCCTCTTGAGCCAACAGGGAGGCCGCCAAGGTTCCGGAGCGAACTCATTCTTCTCGAAAATTCGAGCGACGGTCAACAGGCTGCGGTCGCCAGAAGATTCCTCCGCCGCCAGGGCGGAAAACCGCGCAACGAAAGGCAGGATCAAGCAGATCCCGATAACGATTCCGGAAATCCGAGGTCGCAAGATGTAGACTCCAAAGAGGGTTGGTTCAATGACCACCTGTCGCCACCTACTATCTTCACTTGAAATTGTGACAAAGTCAACTAATTCAACTTTCTAGCCCGGAGAACTGCAAAGTCAGAACCGCGCGATTATCGTAGCCAGTTTGCAGTTCTCCTGACTCTCTAGCCCGGCAGCAGCCGGCAGGGTATACTGGTAGGCCGTTCCCAGACATCAAACTTAAGCCAACATGCAAAGCACCCGCCGCCCTATAACGCACCGGCCGATCCTCACCCTGACCACCCTGCTGCTGGCTCTGCTGACGGCACTCGGGGAAGCCCTTCCCGACTCGCAGCCTCGTGCCGAACTGCAATCGGAACCAGTTTCTGAAGCTCACCGCCGTTCGCGGTTTGCACAACTCGACCCGGTCTATGATGCAAAGCAAGTGGTGCCGCCGCGCGATCTACAGGACGGCGCGCCGTGGCTCTACGGCGACAGCGAGCTGGAAACATGGCGTTTGCATGTGATGCGATTGCGGAGCAGGGCGGTTTGCCGGCATGTCGGCTATCCGGGCGAGTTTCACGAACCGTCCGCCACGGCCATCTTTCGCCGAATTCTGCCAGCCGGTGAAAAGTGGCCGCAAGAACTGCACTTGACGGCCGTTGGCGCGGTGTTGGTTTCCGTGAATGGCATGCCGGTGCTGAAGGCCGCAGGGCAATCGCAGCCCCACACGATGAAGCTCGCTCCTCCCTCGGGCGGAGACGAGATGCAACTCCGCATCGAGCTTGCCAACACCAACGGCGAACCGCCCGGAATCCTCATCCCCGACGGCCCTGCCTCGACGGCCAAGGCTGGCTGGGAGTGGTCTGTCGACGGGAAAGCATGGGGTCCGGTCCATAGCTTTCCGCAAACTGCTTCCGGCATACCGCCGCATCGCAGCGAGTTGCCGGTCGTCGAACTCAAGCCCGTGGCGGTCGACAAAGCGGGTTGGATCGATTTTGGGCGGACGATCCTGGCCCGCGTTTCTTTCCGTTGCGAAGGATCGCCCCTACTTACCGTGGGGGAGTCGGTCGCGGAGGTAAGTGAAATGCGGCCAGCGGCGCACGAGCAACGCACCGACCTGCAACATGCCGCGGACGGCCGCTGGATCAGTCAGCATCTGCTCGCCTTCCGCTACCTGAAGATCACGGGCGGCACGCCCGCTGACGTGAAGGCGGAAGCTGTTTTTTATCCGGTGCAGTATCGGGGCGCTTTTGCCTGTTCGGACGAGCGGCTGACGCGCATCTGGATGAACAGCGCTTATACGCTCCGCGTCTGCATGAACGACCTGATGCTCGACGGCCCGAAGCGCGACCGGCTCCCCTGGATTGGCGATCAGGCGATGAATCTTGCCGTCAATGCCTACACCTTTGCCGACCCCGAGTCGTTTCGCCGCACGTGTACGGCCTTGGGCCGCGCCGGCATTGAGAATAAAGACATCAACGGCATCGTCGATTATTCGTTGTGGTGGGTGATCGACCAGGATCTATTCCAGCGCTACTTCGACGATCCCGCTTATCTGCGCAGCGAGTGGTTGCGCATTAGAGCTTTGCTCCGGCACATGGAAGGGAGTTGCGACGCGGACGGCTTCCTGATGCCGCGCACCAATGCCAAGACGTGGCTCTTCATCGACTGGGGCGTGGAGAAGAACCCGTCGCTCAGCAACGTGCCGCTGCAAGTGCTCTGGTACTGGGCGCTCCGCTCCGGTGCCGCGCTGGCGGATCGGGTCGGCGATCGCGATGCCGCCGTGGCGTGGCGTTCGCGATCGAGTACCCTGGCGAAATTGCTCCGGGAGCGGGCATGGGATACAACCGCGCGCGGCTGGCGAATGTACGTCGGCGCCTCCGGCAAGCTCAGCCGCCATGCGAACCTATTGGCCGTACTCTCCGGCCTTGCCCTTCCCGAACAACATGCCGACATCCGCAAGCATTTAGTAGGCTCCACATTGCCGCCGGCGATCACGCCGTACATGACGTCGCTCGAGATCATGGCGCTTTCCCGATTGGATGCCGGCGATGCAATCCTTCCGCGGATCGAGAAGTACTGGGGTGCGATGCTCGACAGGGGCGCGACGACCTTTTGGGAATCCTACGACCCAACCGCCGCAAGCAGTGTGTATGCGATGTATGGTCGGCCTTTTGCCAACAGCCTTTGCCATGCTTGGGGTTCGGGGCCGGCGGCCTTGCTGCCCGGCGAAATTCTCGGCGTCCGCCCTTTGGCCGATGGCTGGAAGCGTTTTGCGGTCGAGCCGAAACTTGGTCGCCTTACGTGGGCCGCCGCCACCGTGCCCACGCCGCACGGAGATATTGAAGTGCTAGTCGAGAACGGAATCCTTGCATTGCGCGTGCCTGCCGGTACAACGGCACAATGGCGGAACCGCGAGTTTGTCGGGCCAGCGAAAGTCATGGAAAAGCTCTAGGCCCTCGCAATGTGCGCGCCGCTTGGATACAATTCAGTATCATGGCTATTTCCATCCGTTGTACATGTGGACGCGAAATCCCACTCCCTGCTGGGCAGGGTGGCACGCAGGTTCTCTGCGAATGCGGATTAATCTTGTCGGTGCCGTCCCGTGGAGAAATTGGGCAATTGCAGGAGGGAGAGTCAGCGGCATCTCAGGAAGTCAAGCCGCCCGAGAATGCCTTCGATACGGGCATGCCGGAGCAAAAGCCGAGCCCGCAAGTACACCTCTTGACCGACCCGGCCAAGTTGGGGCGTTGTATTCGTGCGGAATCGCTCGATCACTACGTGCGCGCAGTAATGCGGACGATTGACGACGTTTTAGCCCATTTACCTGAAACTCCAGGAATGGATTTTCGTGCAGCGCTGGTGATCTTGCCGGGAGGAGCAGCCCTGGTCGACGTTGAGTTTCGGCCGGCCCTGCTGGTTCCAGCGCTCCTGGCCGATATCAAGCACCGACTCGAATCGTTGCCTCGGCCGCCAGTTCGCGCGGGTAGCGTGGCGTTTCTGGCCTACTGCCTGTTCAGGGGCGGCTCGAACGACCTGCGCGATTCCTTCCGCCATCGGCTCGGGCCTTATTTCCACATTGAATGTCCGCTCCATTTTGCTCCGGTTCTCAATGATTCGGAAGCCGCACCGCCTCCCAGGCCGTTGCCGCGGTGGCAGATCCTTTGGCAAAAAGTGGGGCGATTCGCCTTGCGGTCTCGGACGGCCTTGCGGCGAGTTTGGTCCAAAGTGTTCCCTGCCGCCCCGGCAACCAAGGCGCAGGGCAAACTCGGCGAAGGCGATTACACGCTCGACGAAATCACGGAACAGATTCGGCTTTATCCCCGCTTCGGAACGCTTTATGCCCAGCGGGCAGAGATCTACCGCAGCCAAGGCGAATTCGACCAGGCCATCGCTGACTACACCCAACAGATTGAGTTGGGGACCGATATCGCCCTGGCTCGCCTGGCGCGCGGCATCTGCCACCGCATGACCGGAGACCAGGAGAAGGCTCTCGATGATTTTAATGAAGCCGTCTGGCGGAGGCCGCGATGGGCAACTGCGATCATCGCGCGGGCTTGGACGTACTTTGCCATGGGGAATGCGGACCGCGCCCTCGCCGATGCCAGCTTGGCGGTCGAACTTGAGCCGGACGAACCGAATTGGCTCCTCGCCAGGGCCAGACTGTTGGCAACCTGTAGCATGTTCGATAAGGCGATGGCGGATCTGGACCGCGCACTGTTGCTCGATCCGCACCATCCCGAGGCACTGTTCCTCCGCGCCCACGTCTATCGCGATCGCCCCTGTGCCAGCGAACAAATCAAGGCTGATTTTGAAGCGTCGCTGGCGGACTTCTCGGCCGTGCTGCATTTGAATCCCGGTCATGCGGAGTCTTACGCCTCCCGGGCATCGGTCCTCATGCGTTTGGAAGACTACACCGCTGCGCTGGCCGATTGCGAGAAGGCGATTCAGCTTGACCCTGGCTGCCTCTCTGCGTTCCTTTGCCGCGCCAACATCCACGCCATCGAGGACCGCTTGGCCCAGGCCATGCTCGACTGCAACCAGGCGCTGCGGGTGGTGCCCGGATACGTTGAAGCACTCAGTGCGCGAGGGATGGTTCGTACGCGGCTGGGACTTTATCGCGAGGCCCTCAGCGATTTCAACCAGGCGGTACGGCAGCTCCCCGAGTCGCCGCTACTCTACCTGCACCGCGGCAACGCCTACGGGACGCTCGATGATCATCGTGCTGCCCTGGACGATTTCAGCGAGGCCATTCGGCTCTACCCCGAGTTCACGCCCGCGTACTGTAGCCGGGCGGTGGCTTGGCTCCACATGGGCGAACACGCGCGAGCGATCGAGGACTGCGAGGCGGCCATCCGTTGCGATGCGAAGTACGCGCCAGCCCACTTTCTGCGGGCCAGACTGCACGACCAAATTGGCGCATCCGACGAGGCCATGATCAGTTATAACGATGCTATCCGTTTGGCGCCAGACTTTGCAGCGGCATACGCTGGCCGGGCCAACGTCTGGGTTAACACGGGTGATTACGATCGAGCGATCTCCGACTATCGCCGAGCTATCCATCGCGAACCGGCCGCCGGCCAAATGCTCGGCCAGCTCGATGAGGAGTATGCCGTCGAGGCGGTCGTCCGCGGCTTGGCCGAAACGGAGCCGGGCCGTGGCAACCTTTTTTTGGCCGGTTTTTTGGCCCATTTCCGCTCCCTCGACGAGGCATTCGATGAATGCGAGGCAGCCCTGGAGTATCTTCCTCCGGAAGAAGTTCTCGGTGTCGCCTTGCAGGTGCTTTGCCAACACAGCGATGATGCCGGCCCCGAAGTTTTTCAACGCATCGAGGCGTGGTTCCAACGGGCGACAGGCCCGCAGGGAAGGTCCGTTCAGATCGACCTCCTTCTGGCCAATTTCCGCGAACTGGAAGGCCGCCATGCCGAGCTATGCGAAATCTATCGCCGACTAATCGAGCGGTCCGACGCGCCGTTGGGACAGCAGGCCCTGGCGTGCAACAATCTAGCCTATTTCCTGGCCATCAGTAAAGAAGATGTTCGCGGGGCATTGGAACTGGTCGATCGGGCAATGGAGTTGATCGGCCCGTGTCCCGAGTTTTTGGACACACGGGGCGTGGCCCTCCATGCCGCGGGCCGGTTTGACGAGGCCGTGGACGAGTTGCGCCGCGCGGTCGGCAACAATCCCACGGGCCTGCGGCTCTACCATCTCGCCCGGTCGTGCCACGCTGCCGGCGACACCGAATCGGCATTAGAGGCTTGGGAGGAAGCTCATGGCCAGCAAGAGTTGAACCTCCAGCAGATTCCGTTTTACGAGCAGCACCAGTACCGTGCGACCGCCGAGCTGCTAGAGAAGAACGAGTGAAGTTGCCAAGGCTATCTGGTCAATGTAGACTGTTGTTCATGGTACAGTACACTTTACGGAAGAGGCGATTCGCGATCATCGCATTGTGTTGCATGGTCCTCGGCCATGCGATCCCGGGCATGGTCGCGGCCAAAGAGCGCACCGCCGCCGACCGCCCCAACATTCTCTTTCTTTTTGCCGACGATCAGCGCGGGGATACCATCGCCGCATTGGGAAACCCCATCATTCGCACGCCGAACTTGGATCGCCTCTGCCGCGCGGGGATCTCGTTCAACCGTGCGTACATGCAGGGCGGCTTCAACGGCGCGACCTGTGTGCCCTCGCGTGCGATGCTCTTGTCCGGGCAGTCGTTGTTCCATGTGGACGAGAAACTCCTCCGCGACGAAACCTGGCCGGCTGCGTTTGGCTGCGCCGGCTACACCACCTTCATGACCGGCAAGTGGCACAACGGCGCCAGATCGCTGCCAGAAAGCTTCCAGATCGCCCGATCCATCTTCTCCGGCGGAATGACCAACCCTTTGAAGGCCAGCCTCAGCGACCTGAAAAACGGTGAACTTACCCCTCCGCATCCCGTGAGTCAGCACGCTTGCGCCGTCTTTGCCGACGAGGCAATTCGCTTCCTCCGCGAGCACAAAGGCGGGCCGTTTTTGTGCTACGTGCCCTTCGACGCGCCGCATGACCCGCATATCGTGCCGGACGACTTTCCGGTTCGGTACGATACCGACCAGATTCCGCTGCCGCCCAACTTCTTGCCCCGTCATCCATTTGACAACGGCGAGATGAAGATCCGTGACGAAGTACTGTTGCCGCACCCGCGTTCGCCAGCCGCCGTGCGGCAGATGATCGCCGACTATTACCGCTACATATCCTACCTCGACATGCTCGTGGGCCGCGTGCTCGACGCACTGGAGGCGTCGCCTTACGCAAAAAATACGATTGTCGTCTTCAGTGCCGACTCCGGCGTTGCCCGCGGCAGCCATGGCTTGATCGGCAAGCAGAATCTTTACGAGCATTCGATCGGTGTTCCCTTGATCATTGACGGCGCCGGGATTCCCGCGGGCAAGCGAACGGATGCGATGTGCTATCTCCATGACGTGTTCCCGACGCTCGGTGCACGGTGCGGCGTTTCGCCGCCACCCAAGAGCGAAGGAATGGATCTTACCGCGACGCTGCGCGATCCCAGGCACGCTGCAAGGCCGGACCTGCTCTTCGCCTACCAGAACGTGCAGCGGGCAATTGAGACGCCGGAATGGAAACTCATCCGGTATCCCAAGGCCGATCGGATCCAGTTATTCAACCTGAAGAACGACCCTTACGAAATCCACGACCTAGCCGATCGACCCGAGTATGCCGCGAAGCTTTCGGAGTTGAGCGAGCTTTTGAAGAAGCGGATGATCGCCGCGGAAGAACCATGAGTCACCTCCAAGTAACTGCCCTTGCCCCCCAGCCCCTCTCTCGCTAACGGGAGAGGGGAGTTGATATGCCAACCTTATTCGCCGAAGGTTCCCCGACCACCGACCTCAGCCGCGATGACCTCCGCGCGGCCCTGTTTTCCACATTGGAAAAACTGGGTTCCCGGCGGAAAGTCCTGGCCTTGCCCCCCGATTTTACCCGAGTCAACAGCATGGCGGGGCCGCTGACGTGCCTGATCCACGACTATTTCAACGATCGACTGACCGACGTCATGCCAGCCTTGGGCACGCACGCCCCCATGGCCGATGAGCAGATCGAGCGGATGTTCCCCGCCCTGCCTCGCTCCTTGATCCGCGAGCACGACTGGCGGAAAGACGTGGTCACCATTGGCGAGGTTCCTGCTGACTTTGTTCGCCAGGCGACCGAAGGCATCTGGATCCGCCCTTGGCCGGCCCAACTCAATCGGCTGATCTGGGAAGGCGGCCACGATCTGGTGCTCTCGATCGGTCAGGTCGTGCCGCACGAAGTGATCGGCATGGCCAACTACAACAAGAACGTCTTCATCGGCACCGGCGGCAGCGAGGGGATCAACGAAAGCCACTTCATTGGCGCGGCCTACGGCATGGAACGGATGATGGGCCGGGCCGACACACCGCTCCGCCGCATCTTGAACTACGCCCAGGACCATTTCTGTAACAATCTGCCGCTAGTCTACGTGCTGACGGTGATCGGATCGCGCAACGACGGCAGCCTGGCCGTTCGCGGGCTGTACATCGGCAGCGACGTGGACTGTTTTCTCAAGGCGTCGGAACTGTCGGTGAAAGTAAACTTCACAGTGCTCGACGAGGCCCCGAAGAAGATCGTTGTTTATCTCGATCCCGAAGAGTTCCCCAGCACTTGGCTGGGCAACAAATCCATCTATCGCACGCGGATGGCGATCGCCGATGGCGGCGAGCTAATCGTGCTGGCCCCCGGAGTCAAAACCTTTGGAGAGGATCCGCAGATTGATGCCTTGATCCGCAAATATGGCTACGCGGGCACGCCGCGGGTGATGCAATTCGTCCGCGAGACCGAGGATCTGCCGAAAAATCTTTCCGCGGCCGCCCACTTGATCCACGGTTCTTCCGAGGGACGTTTTCGCATTACCTATTGTCCGGGGCATCTTTCGCGCGAGGAAATCGAATCGGTCGGCTTCGCCTACGGCGATTTGGACTCGATGCTCAGGCGTTACGCGCCGCGCGCGCGGCGCGACGGCTGGGCCACCCTGCCCGACGGCGAAAGGATATTTTTCATCGGCAACCCGGCCTTGGGGCTGTGGGCACAGCGGGACAGGCTGGGTTGAAAGGCAAACTACTTTCCTGCATACACCGCACGGCGCTGCTTGCCCTGCCATTTCGGCTTCCCCGCGCGGGAAAACGATCTTGGAGCAGACCCGCTCTTCGACTTCGCGGCGAGTTGCGGCGCTGGCACGGATGCGGCGGGCAAGCCCTTTGGCGGGGCCTCCACGGCCAGTGCCCGCCTTGTCAATCGTTGAATGGTCTGGAGCACCTCCCGCTCTGACACATCGCAGAACGACAAAGCCACGCCGTCGGCCCCAGCCCGACCGGTTCGGCCAATGCGATGCACATAGTTTTCCGCATCGACCGGCAGGTCGAAGTTGATCACGTGCGAGACCATGTCGATATCAAGCCCTCGGGCGGCAATGTCGGTGGCCACGAGAACCGCCGGGGCCGGCGACTTGAAGCGGGCGAGCGTCCGCTGTCGGGCCGATTGGCTCTTGTCGGCATGGAAGGCATCGGCCTCGATCCCAGCCTTTTTCAGGAGACTGGCCACCTTATCGGCACGATGCTTGGTGCGGGTGAAGACCAGTGTCCGTGTCCAGTCCGTGTTTTGCAGCCAGTGCGTGAGCATGCGGATCTTGTTCGCCTGATCGACAAAGACCACCGACTGTCGAATCTTATCGACCGTGGGGGTAACCGAATGGACTTGGATGTCGACCGGCCTCGAGAGCCACTGGTCGGCCAGTTGGCGAATGGTAGGCGGAATGGTGGCGGAAAACAGCAGCGTCTGCCGCTTGGTAGGCACCTTGGCCACGATCCGCCGCAGGTCGTGGATAAAGCCCATGTCGAGCATACGGTCACCCTCGTCGAGAATGAGAATTTCCACGTGGGAGAGATCGATAAAGCCCTGCTGCATGAGATCCATCAAGCGGCCGGGCGTGGCAATCAGTACATCGACGCCGGCCTGCAAGGCGCGGACCTGCGGATTCTGGCCAACGCCGCCGTAGACCACGGTTCGCCGCAGACCGGTAAAGCGGCCATAGGCATGAAAACTCTCGCCGATCTGGATTACTAGCTCACGCGTTGGGGCCAATACCAGGGTGCGAATTTTCCGCCGCCCGCCGTTTTGGCTTGCGCTGCGACTGAGCCGCTGCAAGGTCGGCAGGGCAAAGGCGGCCGTCTTGCCGGTTCCGGTCTGGGCACAACCCAGCACGTCGCGGCCTTCCAGGATTACCGGAATCGCGGCGATCTGGATCTTGGTGGGAGTGGAATAGCCTTCCTCGCGCACGGCGCGAAGCAACGTCTCGGCAAGGCCGAGTTCTTCAAACTTCATTACGGTTCCTTCAGTAGATACTATCGGAGACAGACTGACGAATCGACCGATCATCCGCGGATAACGCAGAAGATTTCGCATCGATGTCAGACATTCTTAACGCTCGCCTCAAAATCCAGGTAAGTTGCGTAGATTAAACAGGCTTCCTGGCCTATTTTTCGGCTGCCAACTAGGGGGCCGTCCTACGGAAACGATGAAACTGCTTTTGGGCGAGTTCTGTGAACGCACAGATCGGCCAGTGCAAACACTGCATGGCCGAGGGTGCAAGAGAGATCAATCGCGGTCGTAGTCAGCAAACCAAGCCGAGCATCAGAGTTCTCCACAGAGTCCTTCATTCACCGAAGTCTTTAACTCCGAATGACTTATGACTCTGAAAGCGAACCCCAAAGAAGCTCCAAGCGAAGCGACCGCTACAGAAGACGCATATCGACGCGACGCCAAGTAAATAGGCTGGCGTCTCTCGCACGTCATGCCACCTAGTATAACACCCCGCTGAGGTGTGTCAAGTGGAGGCAAAAAATTCTCAGGACTCCCCTTTCATTGCTATTGACAATGTGGTATAATTCGCTTAACGAAGGGCTTCCTACCCCATCCGCCTGACTTAGATCAGTCTGAATCGGCAGTGTCCCTTCGCAGCGGGTTTTTCCGGGCGGACTACTTCGATCGGGAGCCTTCCTTGCGTGGAAAAGAGATCCTTTTCTTCGCATGGTTTCTCCGTTGTCGCTTCGCAAGGTGCCTCCCACGAACCGCTTCATTTGTATTTGTCCCTGTTAGTTCGGCCCGCGCTTACCAGTGGGCCGGTGTTCCTCATGAAGGAGATCGAGTTGTGGGTAAGAAGTTGTATGTTGGTAATCTTAGTTATTCGGTGAGCAATGCGGATCTGGAGACGATGTTCGCTCCGTTCGGCACCGTGCGAAGCGCTCAGGTGATCGAAGACCGCGACACCGGCCGCAGCAAGGGTTTTGCGTTTGTCGAGATGGGCACGGACCAGGAGGCCGAAGCGGCCATCGCTGGTCTTAGTGGCAAGGAGCAGGACGGTCGCGCCTTGACCGTCAACGAAGCCCGGCCGCGCGAAGAGCGCAGCGGTGGCGGCGGTGGCGGTGGTGGCGGCCGTGGAC
>Ga0118677_10001608_pt1 | contig 47507 bp, 18 predicted proteins | sample AliMusrvi5mmetaG_FD_86154 | JGI IMG/M metagenome (GOLD analysis project Ga0118677, IMG submission 86154) | reverse complement strand
GAAATATACTTGACAACACCTTTTTGTTGTATTAATTTTGTGCAAATATTCAAGTACAATTATGCTTAAATACAAGAATTTTTTCTGAATTGGCTTTCCTTTCCAAAAAAATGAAAATCAACCAGCAAATTGTGACAAAGCAAAAAAATCAACCACGTCATTCACATAAAAAAAATGTCATGAAAGAACTTTATTACAATCGGGCAGGGAATCTTGTCATAAGAATTCTGCTCATGGGAATTTTTTCAATTATACTGTTGTTGTCTCAAACATCCAATGCGCAGGTGAATTTCACCCAGACCACAGATGCGGATTTCAACCAGGGAATGTTTAACAACCTTGTTGTGGGTGGCAACAGTGTTTACCTGCAGAATGCAGCCAGCGATGTGGGGTCCTGGCTGACCGCAACGGTCATGCCCCAGACCCTGAGCGGCCATAAGACCGTTTCGTGGACTGACCGGTACGTATACCTGGTAGGTGGGTATAATGGCCTGACCTACTCAAATGCGGTGTATTACACTACAATTAACGGAGGGGGTATCGGGAACTGGACCGCACAGGCTTCATTGCCGGTCGCATTGAAAGACCCTGCCGTTGTCGTCGGCACCAATACCATTTATGTTCTTGGCGGACGGGATGGAAGCCAGGTTTACAATACTGTTTATTACACTTCCATACATGCCGATGGCACACTTGGTTCCTGGCAAACATCTGCGGTTACCCTGCCGGCGAATCTGTGGGGTCATACCGCTCTTTATCTGAATGGATATATCTATATTGCCGGGGGAAGCGGTTCGATGACGGAGTTTTCGGCAGGCAACAGCGTGTATTATGCAAAGGTAAACTACGACAACACCCTCTCGGCCTTCTCAGCCGGAACTCCTTTGCCAGTTTCCCGCAACAAGCACAGCATGGTGGCTTACAACAATAACCTCTATGTGATGGGTGGTTATGACAATACCGGCACCAGGGCCAATACCGTTTATATTGCCACACCCGGGCTGAATGGCTCAACCGGGGCCTGGAGCACGGGAACCCCTTTACCCATTGCCATAAGCAACCACTCATCAGTTGCAACAAATGGGATAATCACCGTTATGGCAGGAGAAACAGCCTCCTCACTCACCAATACGGTCTATTATGCCAATACAGATGCAAATCCATTGGTTTGGCAGACGTCGGTCAATGCCATGTACGACATAACCAAGGACGGATCGGCATTCCAATCCAACGGGCTCGTTTTTTATACCGGAGGAACCAACCCTTCAGGTGCACCGATTTTCAACAGCCGGTTTGCACACCTTACCCTGACTTTAAACTATGTAAACCACGGGGTATTCGTATCGACCCCTTTTAACCAGCTGGGGGCCGAAAGGCTGATCAATTCGCTGTCCTTTACTGCGGCATACAGCAGCCCGGCAAACTGCCAGGTCTCCTATCGTATTGCCGGGAACGACGGTGTCTGGAGCGACTGGTCTGCCCCATCTGCAACAAGCCCTGTCGCAGTAAACGTTACCAAACGCTACCTCCAATACGCGGTTTATTTCACCGGGTCAACCACATTCAGTTCCACCCTCCAGGATGTAACCCTTACCACCCCGGGAACCCAGCTGAGCGGGGACTTAAGTGGAATTGGAACCTTTACCAAGGCGCTTAGCCCTTACTGGGCGACTTCCGACATATATTTCAATTCAGGGACCCATACCTTTCAGGCGGGTGCGACAATCCTTTTCCTTCCCCAGACCGGCATGAACGTGTCCCAGGCAAACGTGATCTGCAGCGGCACTGCCGTTGACTCAGTAAAGTTTATGTACTATACAAGTGAAACCGGTCAATGGAAAGGACTCTATTTTGATCCGAACAGCGATAACGGGGTTTCCTCGCAGTTCAGTTACACGGCCATTATCGGTGGAGGATATTCCAGCGCCGCAAACCTTTACTGCAGCAGCTCGAATGAACCCTTTCTGTCGCATTGCAGCATTCGCGGCTCCGGCGGTCACGGCATCGTACTGGTCAGTTCGAGCATCAACATACAAAATTCTTCCATCAGGGCCAATACTTTAAACGGCATCTATGCAAGCACTTCCAGTCCAACGATACTGAACAGCGCCCTCTCCTACAATGGCGGGGCGGGAATTTACCTTACTTCAACGGGCTCGGTTCCTACATTCAGCGGAACTACCATCGATCACAATCTTTACGGCGTCCAGTATGATTCGCCGAACTTCACTTTTTATCCGCCAAACGGCCTGCCCGTGCTTACCTCCAATACATACAACGGAATTGCCATCAACGGGGGCACCATAAATGCCACCAACCGCGAATGGACCTATATGCCATATGATTACATTCTCCTTGGAACAGTCACGATCAGCCAGTACCCGTCGGTCAGGCTGACCATCGAACCCGGGAATACGATCAAATCACTTCCCGGAGTGCAGATAAGGATTTCCGACGGAGGGGGGTTGTATGCAATCGGAACGGTTGACAGTACGATCACCTTTACATCCTGGAACGGACTTGCCGGCGGGTGGGATGGTCTCTATTTCATGGATGGGAGCGATAATTGGAACAGCCAGTCGCAGCTGGATTACTGCGTCATTGAAAAGGGCAACAACTATAACTATTTTTCAGAAAACACCATCCAGCCAAACCTGATCAACCATACAAAGGTGCAGAACGCCCTGCTCGACGGGGCACGCTACGCTTCCGTCAATGGTTCTCCCAGCGGTTCCATCAGCAATGTCCAGTTTTTGAATAATGGACGCTATCCGCTTTACATTCTTGACGGGTATGCCGATCCGGTCAGAACCGCCGTGAGCTATACCGGGAACGGCGTAAACAGGATCGCTCTGAACGGTGGATTTTATTCCACCAACAGAACCCTGAACAATGAAAGCATACCCTATTTTGTACTCAATGACCTGATCGTCGGGCAATGGGCAACGCATTCGACACTTACGGTCAGCCCCGGCGTGATCATGGAATTTGACGTCGGAAAAAAATTGCAGGTAGGTGCTCCGGGCGCATACGGGGGAAACCTCATTGCGCAGGGAACACTGGCATCGCCGATCGTATTTAAAGCGCACAATCTTACCCCGGGAGGCTGGAAAGGCATCTATTTCCAGGACCAGAATGACAACTGGGGAGGAAGTTCCATACTGGAATACTGTAACATAAAACAGGCTGACACTGCCAACATATTGATCGAAAACTCAACCCAGCCGACAATAAATCATTGCACCATAAGCAATTCAGCTTTGAACGGAATCGTTGAATTCCAGTCAAACGCCATGATCCGCAACTGCACCATCTCCAGCAACAATGGTTACCCGCTCGTTTATAAAGACTGGACCTGTGACTCCTATTTATCGGGGAATACCTATACCGCCAATACCCATAATTATATCCTTTTGCCCGGGGGGCAATATTCTTCCAGCAGAACGCTATATGCTGACGGGGCACCCTATGAAGTGCAGAATGACTTATGGGCCGGGTCCTGGGGAGGCGGCCCGATTGTCACCATCAGGCCGGGAGTGACCCTTGCATTTGACCCGGGAACAAAACTGCAGGCAGGATCGGTGGCTTGCTGCAACGGAGGAGGTATCAAGGCGATTGGGAAAGCCGACAGCATCATTACATTCAAACCGATAAACAACCTGGTCGGAGGTTGGGGAGGCGTATATTTCACAGATTACAATGAAGACTGGGGTGCCACGTCATCACTCAAATATTGCAACATTTCAAAAGGGGCCACCTACAATGTCAGCATTGAAGGTACGTCGCAACCTGTCATGGATCACTGCACCCTCGATCAATCGGGAGGTGTGGGAATCAATGTCAGCAACTCCACGTTGAATATAACCAACTGCACTATCAGCAATTCAGCCTCTCATGGTATTGCAGGCTCCGGCATCACCGGCCTGATTGTCTCCAACCAGTTCACCGGCAATGGCGGGTATCCGCTTAAATTCAATGACCCTGCATGCACACCATATATCCATGGCAACACCTATTCGGGGAATACCCCCAATTATATTTATGTTTCAGGGGGTGATTACGGCGGGAATGCAACCTACTATTTTGACGGGATCCCTTACCATGTTTTCAGCAATATCCGGATGCTGGCTTGGGGCGGACATCCCAGGCTCACCGTGAGACCCGGGGTGACCCTGGCTTTTGAACCGGGCACGAAGATCCAGCTGGGAACTGTTGACTGTTGCAATGGAGGCGAGATCGATGCGGAAGGGAAAGCCGACAGCCTGATCACATTTAAGCCATATAACAACACCCCCGGTGGCTGGGGAGGTATCTATTTTACAAGTTACAATGACGACTGGGGCGGGACATCTGTCCTGAAGTACTGCAACATCACGCAGGGTGCAGGGTACAATATCAATGTTGAAGGATCCGGCCAGCCTTCCATTGACCATTGCATGGTTACCAACTCGACCGGGAAAGGGCTGATCATCAATAATTCAAACCTGTCGGTCACCAATTCCACCTTCTCCTACAACGCTTCCAATGGGATATATGTTGACGGAACGGGTACCGCTACCCTTGGAAATTTGCCGGCACAAACCTGCAACCTGTTTGACAACGGGGGAGGATATCAGCTCTATAACAATTCCACGGCCAGCATCAATGCACGTTATAACTATTGGGGTACAGCAGATTCAACCATGGCGGAGGCGGCAATTTATGACAGGTATGACAATCCGGCAAAGGGAGTCGTTTATATCGGGCCTTTTGCCCAACTTCCGTCGATGACAACCCCGACCACCATTCTCGGGGGGACTTTGAAATATGCCAATACAGGGGCAAACCCCATTAAGAACGCGGTTATGGCCATCAAGGACTTTGCCGGTAATCCCATTGCGACCACCACCTCCAATTCCCTGGGTGTTTATGCATTCAGCCCTTTTACATCCGGGAATTACCAGATGACCATCACTCCTGCGGCTGCCTGGGGAGGGGTCAATTCAACCGATGCGCTTTTAATCCTCAACCACTTTGCCATGATCGCCCCCCTCTCGGGCATGGGCCTTGCAGCGGCTGATGTCAATGCCAGCCATACCATCAATGGCACCGATGCCCTGTTTGTAATGAAACGTTATTCGGGAATGATCTCATCGTTTCCTTCAAGCGACTACCTCTACCATACCGACACGCTTTACATGAATGGCAACCAGGTTACCAACAACTTCAAACTGGCATGCTTCGGCGACTGCAACCTTTCTTATGGTCCTGCGAAAAAGAGCAGCGGGTCTGTCGGGCTGGTGCATGAAGGAACGATTTCCACATCTTCCTACACCGAATTTGACTTCCCGGTGAAAATGAAATTAGGGATGCAGGTCGGTGCCATTTCGCTGGGTTTCTATTACCCGGAACAATATCTTGAAATCACCGGGGCTGTTGTGGCCAATGGAAACAGCGACTTTTCGTGGACAGCCGCTGATGGTTTGTTTCGCATGGGCTGGGCTGATGTCAACACAATGAATATTGCCGGCGACAGTGTGGTTGTGATCCTGAAAATGAAGTCGAAGGATCTTTCGGGCCTGACGGGAACAATTGAATTGCAGCTTTACGATGATAGCGAATTTGCGGATGGTTTGGCAGTGGTGAACCAGGGGGTGCTCCTTTCCGTGCAGGATGTGGCCGCAGGAATCACCGGCATGGATACAGGAACAAAAGGAGCTGTGATCTCCGTCTATCCGAACCCGTTGAAGGAGAGTACATCGGTCGACTTGTCAATTGAAAGGGAAAGCAGGGTCGTCATTAAGCTGTATAACCTGGTGGGAGAATTGACTGCAACAGTCAGCGATGCAGTTTATAAACCTGGAAACCACAGGGTTTTCGTGGATGCATCGAACCTTTCTGCGGATGTTTATTTGCTGAAAGTTGAAATTACCGACCATGACCAGCATTTTACCAGGTTGATCAAGCTTGTGGTAGCAAGATAAAAACCAGAGCTATGAAAAAACTGATTTTAAGGATGGCATCGTTATCGGTTCTTTTGATGTTCGTGATACCATCATGGGGCCAGACGATCACCACCACCGCCGGGACAGTGACAAGCTGTCCCGGCGAAATCCAGGTTCCGCTTGATGTGACCAACTGCAATGGGATAGGTGCCATATCACTGGTTCTGTTTTTTGACAACGCTGCACTGACCTATGCCGGGTACCAGAACCTGAACAGTGCACTGACAACAGGCCTGCTCATTGTGCATTCCGCAGGAAACCGGGTTGTGATAAGCTGGGCAAATACCACGGCAGCCAATATCGGCAATGCGACACTTATGAAACTACGGTTTACATCGAACAATACCGGGACAAGCAGTTTTACATGGGACACACAAACTCCCGGGAATTGCGAATACAGCGATGTGCTGGGAAATATCCTCCCGTCATCCTATACAAACGGAACGGCCGTCATCAATCAATCACCGTCGGTCCTTGCCCAGCCGGCCGATCAGACTGCACTGGTGGGGCAAACCCCGGCATTCAGCCTATCGGCGTCCGGTGCGGGGCTGGGTCTGCAGTGGCAGGGGAGTACCGACGGGGGATCAACCTGGGTTGATCTTGTCAACGATGGCACTTACAGCAATGTGAATGGCTGGACGCTCTACTTCCCGAATGTGCAGCTTACACTGAACGGAACCAGGTACCGCTGCAGGGTAACCGGAGACTGCCTGCCGGTGGTCTATACATCAGCTGCGTTGCTGACAGTGATCAACCCCGTTACCACCATGCTTCCAGCCGCAAGTTTTTGCCCGGGGAACATCACGGTGCCTGTTACAGTGACCAATTTCAACGGAGTTGAAGCCTTCTCCCTCGTTTTTTCCTACAATCCTTCCGTTCTTTCCTATACCGGGTTTCAACTGCTTAACCCCGTTCTTTCAGGGGGAACCTTCGTCGTTAACGCAATTGGCGGAAAGGTATATTTATCGTGGGTTTCAACCACCCCTACAAGTTTCGGGAACGGAACGATCGTTCAGTTGCTGTTTAATTGCACCACAGGATACAGTGACCTGACCTGGGATGTGGGAACCCCCGGTAATTGTGAATATACCGACATGAATGGTAACAAACTGACACCGGTTTTCAACAATGGCAATGAAACAATTTACGCCCTGCCTGCCATGGGGAGCGGCCCTGTAAGCACCACGATTGCAAAGGGGCAGAACACAAGTTTTTCCGTAACAGCCTCCGGGTCAGGACTTCTTTACCAGTGGCAGGTAAGCAACAACGGGGGAGCAAACTGGTCAGACCTTGTCAACGGCGGCTATTATTCGGGTGTTTATGGTAATGTACTTTTTATCAGCGACGCCCAGTTTGAACTCAGCGGTTATCAATACAGGTGCAGGGTTAGTGGAAACTGTACCCCGTCAGTTTTTTCGGGGGCTGCAACCCTGACCGTCCTGCCAAACATAATCACTACCTGCAACCCGGTATCGGCATGCCCGGGAACAATAATAGTTCCGGTGAGTGTGACTGATTTTATCAACATCGGCTCATTTTCACTGGTACTGAATTTCAATCCTGCCATCCTCACCTATACCGGTTACCAGAACCTGAACCCGGCAATTGCCGGGGGCAGTTTTGTGAATAACTCGATCGCCGGAAAGGTTTTTCTCTCGTGGTCCGGGACCACCGCATCCACCATCGCATCCGGTGATGTACTGATCTACCTGAAATTTACCGGGGTTACGGGGGGGTCTTCCCTGAACTGGGATCTGCAGACCCCCGGTAATTGCGAATACAGTGATATAAGCGGGCTGGTCATTTTCTCGACATGGAATAACGGGAGTGCAACGATCTGGCAGCCACCGGCCATCACCGGTCAGCCTGTTAACACCTCCACCTACTCGGGTGGCAACGCCTATTTTTCTATTGCTGCAACCGGGTTGAACCTCTCCTACCAGTGGCAGAAAAGCACCGACGGAGGCACTTCCTGGTCCGACCTGGCAAATATTGCCCCTTATTCAGGCATGTTTGGCCCCACACTGTCGATACTGCCGGCTTCAACCAGTTTGAATGGTTACATGTACCGATGCCATATCGCCGGCACCTGCACGCCCGATGTTTTTTCGGGCACGGCCCAGCTTACGGTGACCCCTGCGGCTATCACCACTGCCCCTTACAGCGTTGTCAGTTCCTGTACGGGGAACCTTTATATCCCGCTGAATGTGACCAACTGCAACAACGTCGGAGGCATATCCCTGACGCTGCTTTATGACACAACCCAGCTGACATACGATGGTTACCAGGGTGTCAACAGTGGCCTGGCTTCAGGGATGCTCGTTGTGAACCGCAATAAAAACAGGATCATTTTGTCATGGGCCTCTGCAACTGCAGCAAACATTGGTTCCGGAAGCATTATCACTTACAGGTTCAGAGCCCGTCCGGGGATATCCACGACACTCACCTGGGACACACCTACCCCGGGAAATTGCGAATACAGCGACATCAATGGTGCCATTATCACCTCTTTTTATTCCGATGCGAACATTTCGGTCGTTCCCGAACCCCTTTTGATCGATGCAGGGAACGATATAACCATGACGATCCCCCCGGCAGCGCTCAATGGTTCGGCTTCCGGCGGTGTTCCCCCGTATACCTGGCTCTGGTCTCCATCCACCTGGCTGACAAACCCGGCGATACCCAACCCGTTGGCATCACCCCATCTTTCAACGGACTATTTGCTGACTGTTACTGGTAATAATGGTTGTGTCGCAACCGACCCGGTCACTATTACCGTCACGGTAGCGCCTGTTATTAACCTGGAAAATATAACTCTTGCCGGCAGTGATGCCTATTGCTATGATGCCACTCAAACCATTACCGTTGCAGGTGGAGGAACTTCCTTTGTTGTGCAGAATGGAGGCAGTGCGAACATGATTGCGGGCCAGGACATCGATTTCCTTCCGGGAGTGCAGGTCCTTCCCGGGGGATACCTGCATGGTTACATCACCGGCACCGGCGAGTATTGCTTTGCTTTGCCGCCTGTGCTTGTCAAAGCCGGCCTTTCAGAACAGGCGTCCAATGTTCATGATGAAAGTTTGTTCAGGATATATCCCAACCCGACCACGGGAACTTTCATGCTTGAATTATTGCATGATTTTGCAACCACCCCGTTGTATGCCGAAGTTCTGGGAATGAGAGGGGAAAAGGTGGCCGGAGAATCCTTTGCAGGTGCGGGAAGCCACCTGTTCACACTTGCCGGGAGTCCGGCCGGCATCTATTTCGTTCATGTGATATGCGGGAACAGGAGTGAAACGAAAAAAATCCTGAAATACTGAGATCTGACGGAACTATAAATACAAAATACATGTTTAAAGTGCTAACATTCTGCTTATTCCCGATTCTTAACCGGGTTTTGTTTCAGGTCTGTTTCAGGTCTGATTCAGGTCTGATTCAGGTCTGATTCAGGTCTGATTCAGGTCTGATTCAGCTTTGTTTCACTTCCCTTTCAGTTAGGATTCAGTAAGCATTCAGCAGGCAGGGTCTATCCGGGTCTTGCCAATTTATTAAACTTACAAAATATGAATTATAAACAACAACTCGATTTTTTCAGCAAAGAAGTTGAAAAACAGGTGGACCGGTATCGGAATGAATCCTCGCATTATAAAACATTAGCGTTTCGTCTGATGATTGTTTCGGTTTTCCTGGCAGCTACTATAACAGTTCTGCTTGGAATTAAAATCGGAGATTCCGTAATGATACCTGTCTTAAGTAATATCTCTCTTTTTTTAGGGGCAAGTATTACTGTGCTGTCTGCATATGAAGCATTTTTTGATCCCAGAGCACTTTGGGTTATAGAAACGGTGGACACTTTGAATTACTGGATGAAAATAAAGGGAGCACCGGATATTGAAAAGAATTTAAAGGCCAGGGCTGATTTGGGAACGGAGGAAAAACATCAACTTTAAGAAGCTATCATAAAATGAGCCGGATTACATACAAAACTATCTAAACAAAATTGCTTACACACTGAATTGGAGAAACTTCGCTGAATTATTCGAAAGGGTAAGCATAGCTGCTGTTTTTCCTTACCGTTACGAAAGTGCCTGATCAAATTAAATTATTTTGTATTTCCTTGACAATACTAACGTGAAAGATTATTTTTGCAGTTTAAAAAAAGTCCATTTATATAGAACAGGAATGCTACAATCATCTGTTATCCCCTTTTACCGCAAGCTTAAGAGTAAAAATAAATCACTTTTAAAGCAAGTAATTAATTAAATGTTCAACCACAACATTCACTTAAAAATTAATATTATGAAAGCGTATTTCTTCAATTTGGTGAGCAAAATTTGCACGAGTAATTTATTCCTGGGAATTTTTTTTATCGCGGTTCTTTGGCCTGCCATGGTCAATGCCCAGGTGAATTTCACACAAACGCTCAATGCAGATTTCAATCAGGGCGTATTAAACAACGTGGTGGTTTCCAGTGACAATGTTTACCTTCAATATGCAGCCACCGATGTCGGATCATGGCTTACGACAACCGTTCTTCCCCAAACCCTTTCGGGACACAAGACTGCTACCTGGGTTGATAAATATGCTTACGTGGTGGGCGGATACAACAACCTTACCTATTCAAATGCCGTTTATGTCGGCACCATCCAGTCGGGAGGTGTTGCTACCTGGAATGCCTTAAACCCGCTTCCTGTAGCACTGAAAGACCCCGCAGTGGTTATCGGCACCAATACTATTTATGTAATGGGAGGCAGGGATGCCAGTCAGATTTACAATACAATTTATTATGCCGCAATAAACACCGATGGCTCCATCGGTGCATGGCAAACTTCGCTGGTGACACTTCCCACCGCGTTGTGGGGTCACACGGCGCTTTACCTGAATGGCTATATTTATGTTGCCGGAGGTTCCAGCTCTGCCACAGAGACCTCGGCAATCAGCAATGTTTATTATGCCAAAGTAAATTTCAACAATACACTTTCTTCCTTTACCAGTGCGACAAGTCTGCCGCTGGCGCGCAACAAGCACAGCATGGTGACTTACAACAGCAAACTCTATGTGCTGGGCGGCTATGACAATTCAGGAACCAAATCGTCTACAGTCTATATTGCGGCTCCGGGCCTCGATGGTTCTCTAGGAGCATGGTCGGCGGGTACGAGCCTGCCGGTTGCCATAAGCAACCACTCATCTGCTGTTACGAATGGTCTTATTACGGTTATGGCAGGTGCGGTCGGCGCCACGCTGAGCAATACCGTATATTACGCAAATGCCGATGCCGTAAGCCTTTCATGGGTGACCTCACCGAATCTGATGTACGACTTTACCAAGGATGGATCTGCCTTCCAGGCAAACGGGCAGGTTTATTATACCGGGGGAGCCAATTTGTCAGGAACTCCCATTTATAATTGCCGCTATGCGAACCTGAGCTTATCCGCCAACTATGTGAACCATGGGGTGTTTGTCTCCAATCCCTTTTACCAGCTGGGCGCCGAAAGGCTCATCAACTCCCTTTCATTTACGGCCAGCTATAATGCTGTCAATGCAAACCTGCAGGTTTCATACCGCACCGCACTTAGCGACGGGATATGGAGTAACTGGACTGCTCTTTCAAATGTTTCTCCGATTGTGGTCAGCCAGACCAAACAATACCTGCAATACCAGGTTGTTTTAACGGGGTCAACTACCTTTAATTCAACATTAAATGATGCCACAATTACCACACCGGGCACTCAGTTAACAGGAAATCTGAATGCCACAACAACTTTTACAAAGGCATTGAGTCCTTACTGGGCAACTTCGGATATCTCTTTCACCGCAGGAACCCACACCTTTCAGGCAGGGGCGACTATCCTGTTTTTACCACAGACAGGGTTGACAGTCAGCCAGGCCAATGTTATCTGCAACGGAACCGTTGTTGACTCGGTTAAATTTTTATATTATACCAACGAAACAGGGCAATGGGATGGGATTTATTTCGATCCGAGCAGCGATGTTGGGGTCTCCTCCCAATTTTATTATACCGTGATCGCCAATGCCGGTTATGGCACCAACAACGCCAACCTCTATTGCAACCAGTCAAGCGAACCATTGCTTGTGAACTGCAGTCTGAGGAATGCCGATGGCAACGGCATCAGGCTTTACAGCGCAAACGTTGTGATGCAAAATTCTTCCCTTAGGGGAAATACTGAAAATGGAGCATACCTTGACCTATCCAATCCGAGTTTTGTTAATTGCGCATTGTCATACAACGGAGGAGCCGGGGTGTTCCTGACAAGTACTGTTTCAGTGCCGACTTACAGCTCCACCACTATCGACCACAACCTCTATGCATATCATTACCCATCGCCCAATTTTACATTTTACCAGCCAAACGGCACCCCTGCCTTTACAGCCAATACCTACAACGGCATTGCCATTGATGGCGGCACCGTTAGTGCCAATCATGACTGGAATTCCCTGTCATATGACTATATTTTACTGGGAACGGTCATTGTCCAGGCATATCCCACCACTCCGCCCAGCAACAGGCTTACCATAGAACCGGGGAATACGATAAAGGTAGTTAGTGGTGCGCAAATACAGATTGGAACTCCATACGCCGGGGAGTTGTACGCCCTTGGAACCTATGACAGCCTGATCACCTTCACCTCATACAATGGCCTTCCGGGAGGATGGAACGGCATCTATTTTACGGATGCCAGCGATTCCTATAGCGGACAGTCACAAATGGATTATTGCATCATTGAAAAGGGAAACGACTATAATTATTTATCGGTCAATACAACTCAGCCAAATGTGCTGAACCATAGCAAAATCAGGAATGCCGTACTGGATGGTGCCCAATATCAGAGCGCCTACGGGGCCATTACCAATTGCCAGTTTACAGGCAACGGAAGGTATCCGCTGCATTACATGGATACCCATGCGGACCCCGTGCATACCGGAAATACCTATTCTGGAAATGGAATCAACTACATCGCCCTTTCAGGGGGCACATACGACCTCGACCGGACAATTACCAATGAAGGAGGGATGCCATATTATGTACTGGATGACATTTTTGTCGCCAAGTATTCCAGTTATTCGAGGCTTACAGTCAACCCTGGTGTAATCATGGCATTTGCGGTAGGCAAAAAATTGCAGGTGGGAATAGCGAGCAGTTACGGAGGTGACCTCTATGCCCAGGGAACAGTGGGAAGCCCGATTGTCTTTAAGGCCTACAATGCGACACCGGGCGGATGGGGAGGCATTTATTTTACCGATGTAAACGACTCGTGGGGAGGAACTTCCGTTCTTACCTATTGCACGATAAAGCAGGGTGCTACCTATAATCTTTACATGGAATCGTCAACACAACCAAGTCTCGACCATTGCACTATCAGCCTGTCAGCCGGGGATGGAATTGTTGAATATCAATCAAACAGCCCGATCACCAACTGCACCTTCCTGAACAACGCCGGCTATCCGCTCAGGTACAACGACTGGACCTGCGATTCTTATCTCAGGGGCAACACGTACACTGGAAACTCACCTAACTACATTGCCCTGTCAGGTGGTGATTATAACACCAACAGGAGATTATATTACGATGGAGTTCCCTATCGTGTTCTGGCTGATATCAGATTAGCACAATATGGCAGTCATGCCAGGCTCACGCTTACACCCGGAGTAACCCTGGCATTTGAACCCGGTGTGAAACTTCAGGTTGGAGTGGCATCCAGCTATGGAGGCGATCTTTGGGCCATAGGCAAGGCCGACAGCATCATCACATTCAAGCCATACAATAATGCTGTTGGCGGATGGAATGGCATTTACTTCCCGGATCAAAACGACACCTGGGGAGGTACTTCTTTCCTGACATATTGCACGATTGATAAAGGAGCCACTTACAATATCAACGCAGAAAGTTCGACTCAGCCATCCCTTAATCACTGTATTATCAGCAATTCAGGCGGAGATGGGATTGATGAACTGGCATGCAGTTTTCCGATTACCAACTGCACTTTCCTGAATAATGCCGGCTACCCGCTCAAATACAACGACTGGACCTGCAGTTCCTATCTTTTCGGGAATACTTATACAGGGAATACCCCTAACTATATCGCCCTTTCGGGTGGGACCTATACAAGCAACATAACCTATTACAATGACGGGGTTCCCTACCGGGTTCTCTCTGACATGCTTATAGCTCAATATGGCAGTCATTCCAGGATTACCATCAGACCCGGAATAACCATGGCATTTGAGCCGGGGGTTAAAATCCAGTTGGGCAACACTGGCAGCTATGGTGGTGATATCTATGCCGAAGGCACCGCCGACAGTATCATCACATTCAAACCCTATAACAATACGGCCGGTGGATGGAACGGACTTGTTTTCACAGACTGGAATGATAACTGGGGAGGTACCTCATCCCTGAAATATTGCAACATCTCAAAGGCTTTGACGACCAATATCTCCTGCTCAACATCCGGTCAGCCAACGATCGATCACTGCATTGTAACTGAGTCGACCGGAATTGGTCTGAGCCTGAGCGGCAACTCAAACCTGACCATAAAAAATTCCACATTCACCTATAACACCTCTTATGGGATCATGTTTGATGGAACCAGCACCGCAACCCTTGGCAATACTGCAGCATTGACCTGCAACATTTACGACAATAATGGCGGTAGCGGATATCAGCTCTATAATAATTCAACAGCCAATGTAAACGCCCGTTACAATTTCTGGGGTGCCGGCGATTCGACCATGGTTGCATTGAAAATATATGACAAGCTGGACAATTCTGTCAAAGGGCGTGTTTATTTCGGGCCTTTCGCCCAGGTACCTTCGATGTCAACACCGACAACGGTAATGAGCGGTACGGTAAAATATGCCAATTCCGGGGCCAATCCTATGAAAAATGCCGCCATGGCCATCAAGGACTTTGGCGGTATCGGCGTGGCTAGCACCACAACCAACACTTCCGGGGTCTATGCATTCAGTCCGTTTACATCAGGAAATTACCAGATGACCATCACTCCAACAGCTGTATGGGGTGGGGTAAACTCAACTGATGCCCTGAACATCCTGAACCATTTTGCCCAGGTTACCCCGTTGACAGGGATGGGCCTGGCTGCTGCCGATGTCAATGCCAGCCACTCAATCAACGGTACGGATGCATTGCTTGTGATGGAACGCTATTCGGCAATGATAAGTTCCTTCCCTGCCGGAGATTACCTCTATACTTCCGATACCCTTTATACTAGCGGGAATGTGGTTACCAACAACATCAGGATGGCTTGCTTTGGTGATGTGAACTTATCCTATGGTCCTGCCAAAAAAAGTTCGGAATCAGTCGGACTGGTTCACGAAGGTTCACTGGTAGTTGGTTCTTTCACTGAATTTGAGTTCCCTGTAAAACTGAAAACTGCCATGCATCTGGGTGCCATCTCCCTTGGCTTCTATTATCCCGGGCAGTATCTTGAAATAACCGGCGCCAGGCTGGCCAATGGCGTGACCGGATTCTCCTATACTGCAATTGACGGGTTGTTCCGGATGGGTTGGTGCGACATGAATGCCCTGAACGTCAATAACGATGATGTAGTTGTCATCCTGAAGATGAAAGCCAAAGACCTGTCGGGCCTCACCGCCGGCATCGCGCTGGATATTTATGAGGATTGTGAATTTGCAGACGGGCTGGCCGTTCCCAATGACCTTGAGGTAGTTTCGATCCCTACGATCAACACGGTTCTGACAGGGATAAACCCTGGCAATGGACATACCGGTTTGTCTGTTTATCCCAACCCGGCAACGGAAAAATCGGTGATTGATTTTTCACTTGAAAATCCCGGTGTGGTGCGGATTACTTTGCTGAACATTGTAGGAAGCCCTGTCATGGAAATAGCAACGGGTGATTTTTCAGCCGGCAATCATAAAATTGCATTAAAGGCTTCAAATCTTAAACCAGGCGTGTATTTATTAAAAATCGAAAGCAAAAGCAACGGAGAAACCATTTCCGACATGATCAAGTTAGTGGTATCCAACTAAAAACCGCTGCGCCATGAAGACACTGATTTTAAAAATACTACTGCTATTGATGCTGATGATTGGGGCTGGTTCGATCCATGCGCAAATCAACACAACTGCCGGGACAGTAACAAGCTGTCCCGGCGAAATCCAGGTTCCGGTCAATGTGACCAACTGCAATGGGATAGGAGCCATTTCATTGGTGCTGAATTACAATAATACCTATTTAACCTATCTCGGGTACCAAAATCTGAATGCAGCCTTATCAACGGGGTTGCTGATTGTCCATTCAACAGGAAGCCAGGTGATTATCAGCTGGGCCAATACCACTGCCGCCAACATCGGCAATGGAACGCTGATGCAACTGAGATTTACCGCCGCATCAAGTACAAGCACGCTTGCCTGGGATACCCAGACACCCGGAAACTGTGAATACAGCGATGTCATCGGAAATGTACTTCCGGCCACCTTTATCAATGGCACGGCAAACATAAACCAGCCGCCGGTTATCAACACCCAGCCTGCCAGTCAAACAGCCCTGGTCGGGCAGAATGTTAATTTCAGCGTTTCGGCCAGCGGAACGGGTATCGCCTACCTCTGGCAAATCAGCATCAACAATGGAACCAGTTGGAGCGACCTCACAAACGTGGCGCCCTATTCCGGGGTTACCTCTTCAAACATGACCATTACCAATACGCCTTTGGCGTATAATGGATATAAATACCGCTGCAGGCTTACAGGTACCTGCACCCCCGTGGTTTACACCAACGAGGTGACACTTTCGGTCATCAATCCGATAACCACAACCCTCCCAACAGCGAGCTTTTGCCCGGGGAGTATTGTTGTTCCGGTAACCGTGACCAATTTCAACGGGGTGGCCTCATTTTCTCTTACCTTTTCTTATAATTCATCCTGCCTGACTTATACCGGTTTTCAGAACCTGAACGGAGCCCTATCGGGTGGAACGTTCGTTCTGAATCCATCGGGAGGGAAAGTTTACATGACATGGACCTCGACAACCGCAGCAAGTTTCGGCAACGGAACCATTGCGGAACTTCTTTTCACATCAGCTACCGGTTCCAGCAGCCTGACGTGGGACCTTGCCACTGAAGGCAATTGCGAGTACAGCGCTTTGGGAGGAACCCTGTTCACCGGGGTTTTTGTCAATGGCAGTGAGACGATATATGCCCTGCCGTCGATTGTCAGCAACCCTGTAAGTGTAATAATTGCCAAAGGTCAAAACACGAGTTTCAGCATTTCCGCTTCCGGTTCGGGATTGTCCTACCTGTGGCAGGTGAGTACAAATGCCGGGGGATCATGGGCCAACCTTACCAATACCGGGAATTATACCAATGTGACCAATGCCACCATGAACATTTCGAATGCCCAGCTGTCAATGAGTAGTTACCAGTATCGTTGCCGCGTAACCGGTACCTGTTTGCCGGTGGTTTATTCAAACGCTGCGGTTCTTACTGTGCTGCCTAACATCATAACGGCTTGTGGCACGGTAACCGGATGCCCGGGTCAGATCATCATCCCGGTAAATGTGACCGATTTTATTGGTGTTGCCTCTTTTTCACTCACCCTGAATTTTAATCCGGCAGTCCTGACCTATACCGGTTACCAGAATTTAAATGTCAATGTTTCCGGTGGAATTTTCACCGCTAATGTTTCAGCCGGATCCGTTTACCTGACCTGGTCGAACACCACGGCGGCGACGATTGCCAGCGGGGGATTGCTGATCGAGTTGAAATTTACCGGAACCCCGGGGGCCAGCACCCTCACCTGGGACACACAAACCCCGGGGAACTGTGAATACAGCGACCTCAGCGGGCTGGTTATCTTTTCCACGTGGACCAATGGAAACGCAACAATCAACACGCCCCCTAGCATCATTGCCGATCCTGTAAATAAAACCATCTATGCCGGAGGAAGCACCTCTTTTTCGGTCTCAGCCTCCGGCACCGGTCTTGGATATTTATGGCAGGTGACTACGAATGGAGGATTGAACTGGTCGAACCTCACAAATGTAACTCCCTATTCAGGAGTAACAAGCTCCACACTCACTATCAATCCCGCTTCTACAGGGATGAACGGGTATTCATACCACTGTATTGTTTCAGGCACCTGCACCCCTTCCGTTACCTCAAATGACGCACAACTCACGGTAACGCAGGCTGCCATCACAACCACCCCGGGGGTGGTAACCAATTCATGTACAGGGAACCTCATTATTCCAGTCAATGTAACGAATTGCAGCAATGTTGGCGGCATTTCGCTGACCATGATCTTTGATACAACCAAGATGACCTTTGAAGGATACCAGGGAACCAATGCGGCCCTGGCTGCTGGCATGCTGGTTGTGAACCGTACGGCCAACAAGGTCTTCCTTTCATGGGCATCCGCAACGGCAGCCAATATCGGATCGGGGGTTCTGATCCAGTTCCGTTTCAGAGCTGCTGCGGGTATTTCCACATCCCTCAGCTGGGACACGCAGACGGCAGGAGCCTGTGAGTACAGCGATCCGGCAGGAACAATCATCACTTCATTTTACAATACTTCAACCCTTTCGGTGGTCGCCAATGCCCTGATCGTAAATGCAGGGAGTGACCTCATTCTGACATCAGGTTCGGTACAGATCAATGCCTCTGCAACGGGAGGAACTCCTCCATACACATGGTCATGGACCCCGTCATATTGGCTTGACAACCCTGCAATTGCGAATCCGGTAGCGTCACCGCCCACAACTACTGCTTATATACTGACCGTCAATACAACAGGGTGCAGCGGCTCCGATGTGGTAAATGTAATTTTCCCGTCCGACATTTCCGTGAAGGATATCACCATTGGCAGCGGGCAGAACAACTGTTTCAATGCAACCCAAACGATAACCGTTGCCGGAGGAGGAGCCAGCTTTGTGGTTCAGAGCGGAGGCAGCGTAAACATGATTGCCGGCCAGATGATCAGCTATCTTCCTGGAACGACGGTTAACCCCGGAGGATATTTGCACGGATACATCACCACATCCGGACAATATTGCAGTTCATTGCCGGCAGCACCTGTTGCCATGGTGGTAGAGGAAACACAACCATCTCCACCGGACGAATCATTTTTCAGGGTATATCCAAATCCGACCTCGGGGAATTTTATTCTGGAACTGTCGCAGGATTGCGAAACGATACCAGTGAAGGCTGAACTGGTTGGAATCCATGGGGAAAAAATTGCCAGTGAAACTTTTACCGGCAGCCGCACACACCCTTTTTCACTGACCACCATTCCGGTTGGAATATACCTTATTCGTATAACCTGCGGGAAAAACAGCGGGACGAAAAAGATAGTTAAATTCTAAGGATAAGTAATACCTTTACCAGAGAACTTTCTGGTAATGGGTCGCATTGGGATATTCGTTTGGTATTATTTGCAAATCCAGGGCAAAGTTAATTGCCTTGGATTTTTTTTAACCATAATGTATTGCATTGGGACACCGGTTGCGGGTTCATCCCAATCGTTTATCCGCGTAAATTCCGGCACCAAATCAAATATCCGGGAAGTATCAATGACCCGCGACGGAACCGGGTATTTTCTTACCAATAAAATATACACCCTTGTTGAGGATACGTGGAAGAAGGTCGATTTCCCTGTCGCCGGAGCTATCAATACATTTGAAGCTATTTCCCCTGACGATATCTGGTTCTGCAACACCCTGGAAACAAGTACTTCCCTGTTGTACCATTACCATAATGGGATTCTCGAAAACATTCGGACACCACTTGGAAATGATATTTCATCAATCACTTTTCCGACACAGGAACTTGGTTTTTTTGGAAGTTTTTCCGATGTTGTGATTTACAACCAGGGAAAGTTTGTAAAAGTCAATCCTGTTGGAACGCGCGGTTATATTATACGAATTGATGGATCAGCCATCGATAATTTCTGGGTTCTAAGTCAGGTTAATGAATTGTTTGTATCTGCAATGGGTAAATTTTCCAGGCTTTTTCCTGATAAAGCCGTAAAGGATTTTCAGTTTATCACTCCCGAACACGGATTTATTTTATGCGAGGATGCGGTTATTGAAACGTTACGGGGAAAAATTATCGGGCAATTGCGGCATCCCTTGTTAAAGAATGCAAGAAAAATTTATTTACGCAAAGAAAACGAATTATGGGTTATTGGTGATGGTGGTCTAATCCTTGTTCAGCAAAACGGAATCCTGCAAAAGATACGTTACGACGGAAAGGAAAACCTGAATTCCGTTGCGTTTAACGGGAAAAATGAGATATGGATCGCAGGCGATAACGGTTTATTGCTTTATTCCGGGAGTAGAAAATTTCCGGTTTACAATGAAAGTTATCCTGGCTTTTCTTCTCAAAAATTGATTGCTTACGGAATCGATGTCGATAACGAATATGGTGTTGCGATTGCTGATTTTAATGGAGATGGCAGACTGGATATTTATGCTGTTTGCATTTCAGATCCCGACAAATTATTTATTAATAATATTGAATCAAAACAGAATATTCCTGTTTTTCATAGTTTTTTGGAGGAGGCTGCGAAACGAGGGGTGATTGGACTGAACACAGATAAAAATGCCGCAGCTCCTTCAGATTTGAAACTGGGAGTTGCAGTGGCAGATGTTGACAACGATGGGGATGAAGATATTTATATATGCTCTTTGAATGGCAGGAACAAGTTGCTGCTGAATAATGGCAAAGGCTTTTTCAGGAATGTAATGGACCAGCCCAACCGTGCATGCGACGACGTGAACCGTTCGAATTCGGCTGTATTTGCGGATGTTGACCTTGATGGCGACCTCGATCTGTTTGTTACCAGCGAAAATGGGTCCAACCGGCTGTATCTCAATGATGGCAATGGTTATTTTACAGATATCACCGTTGTGTCAGGTCTCGCTTCTGCAAGGGGAGGGATGTGTTCCTCCTTCAGTGATGTGAACGGGGATGGTTATCCCGACCTGTGTGTAACCTTCTGGTATCCTTCAAACAAGATCTATCTCAATGAGACACGGAACGGAAAGGTCAGGTTTCGCGATTATACGGCACAAACCGATCTGGCGAAATCCGAACCTGCAAAAAGCAATGCAATCGTAATCGCCGATGTCAATAACGACGGGTATCCCGACCTTTTTATTGCGAACAGGCATGCAGCCAACAAGCTTTATCTGAACGATGGAAAAGGGATATTCCGGGATGCAACTTCGATGTATTTTGACAAAAAGGAATATCTGACCAATGGAGCGGTGTTTGCCGATTTCGATCTCGATGGCTTCCAGGATTTGTATATAACCAATGTTGGGGACAATGTGATGTACAGGAACATCAGGGGAACGCATTTTGAAGAGGTTACCGGAACCTTTGGAACCGAACTGAGCGGTTACTCCACAGGGTGTGCTGTTGGTGATATTGACAATGACGGGGATGAGGATTTTTATGCAGCAAACTATATCAATGGAAGCAGTTTGCTTTTTGTCAATAAAATGGAGAAAAAGAATTCAGTCACCTTTAAAATCCAGGGAACCCGGTCGAATAGAAATGCCATCGGGACAAAAATTTTCCTTTATATGGTTAGATCGGGTGGAGAGAAGGATTCCATCGCCGGTTTTCGTGAAATCAGCGGGGGCGGAGGGTATGGGTCCATCTCTGCCAAGGAGGCAATTTTTGCATTGAAACCGGGTTTGAAATATTCTGCGTGCATCAAATTCCCGGCATCGGGTATAACCGTTATAGTCAGGAACATCATAACGGGTTCAGTAATCCTGGTCAATGAGGAGACCGGGTTTCCCGCATTTAAGACTTTATCGCAAAAAGCCATTATCCGTTTTTTTTCCGATCCCGAAACCCGGCTTGAAATAGTCAAGTACCTGGCAGTATTGATGATCCTGCTAATCTATCTGCGATTCCAGCAAAGGGGATCGGCTTATATCAAGGCGGTTAGATGGATGACGTGTTTTGCGATCTTTATTCTTTTCGCCCTGATCAACCGGATTTTTCTTTTCAGCACATCCCTGATCTTTTTTGTAATATCGCCGGCACTTGCTGTTATTGGCCTGGTCATTCTGCACCTGATTACAGAAAAGATCATATTGAAACGACAGTCGGAACGGGAAAAAAGAGAATTACGGGAAAAAATTTCGCGTGACCTGCATGATGACCTTGCTTCAACGCTGGGGAGCATCTCAATCTATTCGAGTACGCTAAAGGGGATGACCAATATTTCACCATTGAAGTTTCAGCATCTTTCGGCAAAAATTGCAGGACTAACCCAGTCGGCCCTGCAATCGATTACCGATATTATCTGGATGACCGCACCCCGCAATGACTCGCTCCGCAGTTTGCTTTCAAAAGTGAGTGCCATGATGTTTGATGTGCTGACAGACAATATGATCCGCTACGATGAAAAAGTTGAACTTCCCGCACATGAGATTATCTTACACGACAAGTTGCGCCACGATACATTCCTCATTCTCAAGGAGGCATTGAACAATGCCATCCGGCATTCGTCTGCCAAAAATGTCACCATGCGGGCATGGTATGCCGGGAGCAGGTGTTTTATCAGGTTGAATGATGATGGAGTAGGGTTTTATGTAAATGAATCACCTCCTGCAGGTTCGCACGGGAATGGGTTGATCAACATGCACCGCAGGGCATCAGAATCCGGAATTGAACTGAGCGTTCAATCGAACATAGGTTCAGGAAGCTGCATTGAAATTTCTTTTAAAATATGACCTAAACAGGCTATATCCTTTCCTTTTTATAATGTTTAATTTGCGGTCAAATATTTCACATGGAAATTTCGATCGGTATCGTGGAAGACCATTCCGAATTCAGGCAAAGTCTGATATTCCTGATGTCCTCCTTTTCCGGGTACCGGGTTGAATGGGCAATGGGTTCAGCAGAAGAGGCAATTGGCACCCAGGTTCCTGTCGACATTATCCTCCTTGATATCAACCTTCCGGAACTCTCAGGTGTGGAGGCTATTCCTTTTTTCAAAGAAAAATTTCCCGGGCAGAAGATCATCATGCTCACCATCCAGGATGACGAGGAAAGCATTGTCAACGCAATCAGGGCAGGAGCTGATGGATATATTCTTAAAAAGACAAGCCCGGAGAAAATTCTTGAAGCCATTCAACAGGTATACGAAGGCGGCGCTGCACTCACCCCTATGGTCGCAAAACAAGTGCTGGCTTTGTTTCAACCCCAAAAAGCGGCGAATGAATCTCCTACCAAACTCACACCCCGTGAGAAGGAAATTTTAAGCCTTATAACACAGGGAATGACAACCATGTCCATTGCCGATTCACTGTTTATCAGTCTTCAAACCGTACGTAACCACATAAAAAACATATACGAGAAACTGCAGGTTCACTCAAAAGCCCAGGCAGTTGCGAGAGCATTGAAGGAAAAAATCGTATGATGGAAAACAAAAAATTGAGCCATAAAAATCAAATTAACTTATTTAAAAACAGTTTATTATGAAAACCAACTTACTTTTTCTGACAAATCGGCTTTTTGTAAAGGTTCTATTCCTGGGGATGATTTCTATTGTTATAACAGGCCTGGATACAGCTACTGCACAGGTCACGTTTAAGCAAACCCTCAATGCCGATTTTAATAAAGGAGTTTTAAACAATGCGGTGGTTGCCAGTGATAATGTTTATTTGCAACCTGGTGCAAGTGATGTTGGCACGTGGCTGACAACAACTGTACTTCCACAAACCCTGGCAGGGCATAAAACCGTTTCCTGGAACGACAGGTATGTTTATCTCATTGGGGGATACAATAATACAATGGTAGTGAATACGGTTTATGTTGCAGCCATCCAGGCGGGAGGGATTACAAGCTGGACAGCTTTGAATCCTTTGCCTGTGGCTTTGCGCGATCCGGCCGTAGTGATCGGAACCAACACGATTTATGTGATGGGGGGCCGTGATGCAACCCAGGTTTATAATACCATTTATTATGCTGCGATCAACGCAGATGGCACAATCGGAGCCTGGCAGACTTCTGGCGTAACACTTCCGGCCAATCTTTGGGGACATACTGCAACTTACATGATGGGCTACATTTATGTGATCGGTGGATCTAATTCAATGACTGAAACCACAGCCCTGAATACGGTTTATTATACCAAAGTCAATGCGTTAAATACGTTATCGGCATTTTCAGCAGGTACCAGCCTGACGGCTGCCCGCAACCGGCACAGCACGGTGACCTACAACAGCAAACTATATGTGCTGGGGGGGTATGATAATAGTGGAACCCAAAGCAATACCGTATATATTGCCACCCCGGCTGCCACAAACGGCTCAACCGGAAGCTGGTCAGCGGGTAGTGTACTGCCGGTTGCAATAAGTAACCATTCAGCGGTGGTTACAAACGGTGTCATCGCAGTGATGGCCGGTGCGGTCGGTGCAACGTTAAGTAACACGGTTTACTGTGCCAATGCTGATGCCGGATCCTTAACCTGGAGTACTTCTGCAAATGTAATGTACGACTTTACCAAAGATGGTTCTGCATTTACAGGGAATGGACAGGCCTACTATACCGGTGGGACCAACTTGTCGGGAACACCGATCATCAATAGCCGGTTTGCGAATATGGTATTAACGGCCAATTATATTGCGCACGGTGTTTTTGTATCAAACCCGTTTTATGACCTTGGAGCGGAAAGGACAATCAGTTCAATTTCTTTTGATAAAACCCTGACCGCTCCCGCAACCCTTTTTATTACCTACCGTACCGCCGGCGCTGATGGAATCTGGGGCGACTGGTCAACCGCTGTGGCAACAACACCTGTTACAATTGGTCTGACAAAGCAATACCTGCAGTATGCTGTTTTACTGACTGGTTCCGGTATCCAGAATGCTGCCCTGAATGAAATGCGATTGGTTACGCCTGGTACCCAGCTGGACGGAAATTTAAATGCAACCCTAACCTTCACCAAAGCGGCAAGTCCATACTGGGCCACTTCTGATATTTCATTTACTGCCGGTACACATACATTTGAAGCCGGTGCTACCATTCTTTTCCTGCCTGAAACAGGGATGACAGTTGGTGCCGCATCTGTTTTCTGTAATGGAACAGCAGTGGATTCAGTAAAATTTCTGAGCTTTAACAGTGAACAGGGGAAATGGGACGGGCTCTATTTTGACCCAAACAGCGATGCAGGGGTTTCTTCCCAGTTCAACTATACGGTAATAGCCAACGCAGGCTTCGGATCTAACAATGCAAATCTTTATTGCAACCAGTCAAATGAACCCCTGTTGTCGCGGTGCAATATTCGGAATGCAGATGGAAACGGGATCAGGCTGGAGACCTCGAATCTGATTATCCAAAGCTCCACCATCCGTGGCAACACAGAAATGGGGTTGTCCTTATCCAATTCAAATCCATCGCTTATAAACAGCACCATTTCCTATAACGGCGGAGCGGGAGTTTATTTATCATCTGTCGCATCTATGCCGAATTACACCTCTTCGACTATAAATAATAACTTATATGCCATCTACTATCCAACAGTAAGTTTGACTATTTCACAGCCCCTTGGAACCCTTACGCTGACAAATAATACAAACAATGGCATATGCCTTCCGGGAGGTGATATTTCCGACAGCTACCGCTGGAACTCATTGTCCTTCCCCATATATGTTATGGACAATCTGAGAATCGGGAAATATTATAGTGTGTGCCGCCTGACGATAGAACCCGGAAATACGATAAAAATGGCATCGGGGAAAAATATCCAGGTTGGATTTTCCGCCGGCTCTCCATTTGGAGGTGAGCTGTATGCAATAGGTGTATCGGATAGCCTCATTAACTTTACCTCTGTCAATGGCCTTGCCGGGGGATGGGAAGGTATATATTTTCACGATTTAAGCGATTATAGCGGTGCGACATCCTATTTGGATTATTGCAAAGTGGAAAAGGGAAATGCATACAACATGTATATTGAAAACACCTATCAACCCAGCATTAACCATTGTACAATTCAAAATGCCGTCCAGGATGGGATTAAATTTTACGGAGCTTACAACATCGTTGCAAATTCGACTTTTTTGTCCAATGGCAGGTACCCGATATATTTCTCAGAGCCGCATACTTTTCCAACACTTAACGGTAACACCTATTCATTAAATTCGATCAACATGATCGGATATTGCGGCGGCACCCTCAGTGATAGCAGGACTTTTCAGAATGACGGGATCGGGTATCATATTCTCGACAATATTGTAATCGGGAAATATTATAGCGGTTGCCGGCTTACTGTTGAACCAGGGCTTACCCTTTCATTCGCCAGCGGAAAAAGCATGCAGGTTGGATTTTACTCCGGCTCTCCATTCGGAGGTGAATTGTATGCAGTAGGCAAAGCTGACAGCCTCATTATCATTAAACCCTACAGTGGTATTACAGGAGACTGGAATGGGATTTACTTTCAGGACCAAAGTGATTATAACGGTGCCGCAAGCCAGTTGAAATACTGTACAATAAAAAAAGCAGGTGCTTACAATGTTCTGTGTGAAAACACAGCCAATATTACCATCGACCATTGCACCCTCTCCGATGCGGCTACCGACGGACTCCGGTATAATGCCGGTTCGGGATCATTTACCAACTCTGCTTTTATCAATAATGGCAGATACCCGGTCAATTTCCTGGACTGGACATCTGCTCCCTACCACCGCAACAATACTTTTACCAGTAATGTCGTGAATATGATGGCTTTGTCTGGCGGAACCTACACGGAAAACAAAACATTACAAAAGGACAATGCCGAATACCTGGTATTGGATAATATTCTGATCGGGAAATACTATAACATAAGCCGGCTCACTATCGAACCAGGAGTTTCCTTGAATTTTGCATCAGGGAAAAATATTCAGATCGGTTATTATAGCGGTTCTCCTTTTGGAGGCGAATTGAATGCGGTTGGAAAGGCTGACAGCCTGATTACCTTTACCCCGCTCAGTGGTCTTACCGGTGACTGGAATGGCATTTATTTCCAGGATCATAGTGATTATAATGGGGCCATCAGCTCGCTAAGTTATTGTACCATCAGAAAAGCGAATGGCTGCAATATTCGAAGTGAGAATAGCTCCCAGCCCACCCTGGATCATTGTACCCTGACACAGGCTGTCGGCAATGGATTAAACATATACAATTCCAGTCTGACGATTAAAAATTCCACTTTTACTTACAACACTGGTTATGGAATTTATCTTGACGGAACCGGAACTGCCACCTTGGGCAATACAGATGCTTACACCTGCAATGTATACAACAATGGCACTTACGATCTTTATAACAATTCGGCCATTGATCTCAATGCGAGATATAACTACTGGGGGACCGGTGATTCAACAATGATCGCATACAGAATATTCGACAAATCTGATAATTCCATAAAAGGAAGGGTTAATTACGGTCCGTTTGCTCAGGTTCCCTCCCTGTTTACCCCGACTACCGTGATGAGCGGTACCGTAAAATATGCAAATACCGGCGCCAATCCAATGAAATCTGCGGCAATGGCGATTAAAAATTTCAGTAATACCTTGATTGCTTCCACGAACACCAACAGTTTGGGCGCGTATGCATTTCCACCCTTTGCTTCGGGCGATTATAAGATGACCATCACACCCTCTGCCGCCTGGGGTGGTGTAAACTCCACCGATGCGCAGGCTATTTTGAAGCACTTTGCACAGATTACCCCGCTTGCAGGGATAAATCTTGCCGCGGCTGATGTCAATATGAGTCATGCCATTAATGGCACGGATGCATTGCTTGTGATGAAACGCTATTCGTTGATGACCTCCTCCTTCCCGGCGGGCGATTACCTTTATCACAGCGATACGGTATATACCAGCGGCAGCAATGTAACCAACAACATCGACATGCTTTGCTTCGGCGATGTGAATGCCACGTATGCCCCGGCCAAGAAGAGTTCCACCTCGCTTGGCCTGGTTCACGAAGGCTCAGTGCTGGTTGAGTCTTTCAATGAATTTGACTTTCCTGTGAGGTTGAAAACAGCGATGCATGTAGGCGCTATTTCGCTTGGATTCTATTACCCTGAAGATTACCTGGAAGTGACTGATGCCCGTTTGTCCAACGGCGTGAGCGGATTTTCGTGGACTGCAAATAACGGGTTGTTCGTAATGGGCTGGTGTGATCTCAATTCGCTGAATATCAATGATGATGATGTAGTTGTACTTCTGAGAATGAAGGCCAAAGATTTGTCGGGACTGACGACGGGAATTGCCCTGGACATTTATGAAGATTGCGAGTTCGCCGATGACAATACCACACCCAATGAATGGGAGGTAGTATCGATCCCGACCATCAACACAACCCTGACAGGGATCAGACCCATTGGGGCTCTTACAGAGTTGTCGGTTTACCCCATCCCTGTCACCCAAAAATCGGCGGTTGATTTTACACTGGGGCAACCGGGGATAGTAAAGCTTTCGCTTTTAAATATTATTGGCACCCCGGTGATGGAGATCGCATGCGGAGAATTTTCCCAGGGTCATCATAAAGTTTCCATCAATGCATCGACCATCAAAGCAGGCGTATATTTGTTAAAAATCGAAAACATAAACAACGGGCAAACCAACTCCGATGTGATCAAGTTAGTGGTATCCAATTAAAAATCGCTGCGCTATGAAGACACTGATTTTTAAAATACTACCACTGATGCTGATGGTGCTTTTATCGGGTGCAGCGGTGGCACAGATTAACACAACGGCTACGAGTGTGATAAGCTGTCCGGGACCGGTTGTGGTTCCTGTTACCGTAACAAACTGCAATGGAGTCGGGGCCATCTCACTGATCCTGAACTTTGATAATACACATCTCACCTACACAGGTTACCAGAATCTCAACGCTGCGCTTACGGTTGGAATGCTGATCATCAATTCGGCAGGAGGAAAGGTTGTTATCAGCTGGGCAAATACCACCGCTGCCAACCTTGGCAACAGCACCATGGTTGAGTTGAAATTTACAGCCGTAACCAGTACAACAAGCCTTGCCTGGGATACGCAAACCCCCGGCAATTGCGAGTACAGCGATGTAAACGGAAATATACTTCCATCGACCTATGCCAGTGGCATTGCCACCATCAACCAGGTACCTGTAATCAACACCCAGCCGGTTGATCAGATAGTGCTGGTTGGGCAGAATACCTCGTTTACGTTATCTGCTGCCGGTACTTCTATTGCCTGCCTGTGGCAGCTGAGTACGGATGGAGGAACGTTATGGAACGATCTGACCAACACGGCTCCCTATTCGGGTGTCACCACGCCCACGCTTTCCCTCACCACCGCCACGCTGGCATACAACGGCTATAAATTTCGCTGCCGGCTTACGGGCACCTGCACACCTGTGATATACAGCAACGTGGTAACCCTCTCGGTAATCAACCCCATCACCACGACCCTTCCTACCCAAAGTATCTGTCCTGGGAGTATCACAGTACCTTTGACGGTGACCAATTTCACGGGGGTGGCGGCCTTTTCTCTCACGCTTTCCTACAACCCTGCCTTCATGACCTATACAGGGTATCAAACACTGAATGTTGCGCTTTCGGGCGGCACTTTATTTGCCAATGCAAGCGGGGGGAAGGTATATTTAACCTGGGCCTCTACTGCAGCAGCAAGCTTTGGCGCCGGGACGATCGTTGAACTTTTGTTCACGGGCATAGCCGGCACGAGCAGCCTGAGTTGGGATACCTCGAACGCAGGCAATTGCGAATACACGACCCTGGGGGGTACGGAGATTACAGGTGTATTTGTCAATGGAAGCCAGACGGTCTATGACATTCCAGCGGTGACCCTCAACCCGTCCGGTGTCATTGTCGCCAAGGGTCAGAATACGAGTTTCACCACAGCAGCTTCGGGATCGGGCCTGGCTTATCTTTGGCAATTGAGCACCAATGGAGGGGGCCTGTGGACGAATCTTAGCAACGGTGGAAGTTACACCAATGTTACCAACCCGACCATGAACATAAGCAATGCTCAGCTTTCAATGAGTACCTTCCAGTATCGTTGCCGTGTGACCGGCACCTGCCTGCCTGTGGTCTATTCCAACGCAGCGACCCTTACGGTGCTGCCGAACATCCTCACGTCCTGCGGTACAGTTAGCGGTTGCCCGGGCGAGATAATCATCCCGGTGAATGTGACAGATTTTATAGGGGTAGGATCGTTTTCGCTGTCGCTGAACTACAACCCTGTAATACTAGCTTACACTGGTTACCAGAACCTTAACGGGGCACTTGGCGGGAGTAATTTTGTGATCAATGCCTCGTCTGGCACGGTTTACCTTACCTGGTCGAACACTATGGCATCAACGATTGCCAATGGGGGATTGCTGATCGAACTAAAATTCACCGGTATTCCGGGGGCCAGCACCCTCACCTGGGATACACAAACCCCGGGTAACTGTGAATACACCGATATAAATGGGCAGGTGATTTTTTCCACGTGGACCAATGGAAGTGCAACAATCAACACGCCTCCAGCCATCACGGCTGATCCCGTAAATAAAACCATTTATGCCGGAGGAAGCACGTCCTTCTCGGTTTCAGCCATTGGCTCCGGTCCTGGATATCTGTGGCAGGTGACTGCGAATGGAGGGTTGAGCTGGTCGAACCTTACAAATGTAACCCCTTATTCAGGGGTGACCAGTGCAACACTCACCGTCAATCCCGCTTCAACCGGGATGAACGGGTATCTCTACCACTGTATTGTTTCAGGCACCTGCACCCCTATCGTCACGTCAAATTCTGCACAACTTGCGGTTACCCAGGCTGCCATCACAACAACCCCTGGGTCGGTGAGCAACTCATGTACAGGTAACCTCAATATACCAATCAACGTAACGAATTGCAGCAATGTGGGGAGCATATCGCTGACACTGGTCTTTGATACGACCAAGATGACTTTTGAAGGATACATGGGGGCCAATGCAGCCCTGTCCAGTGGCATGCTGATGGTGAACCGCATGGCCAACAAAGTCTATATGACATGGGCGTCGACCACAGCAGCAACAATTGGTACAGGAACCCTTATTCAATACCGGTTCAAGGCTAGTGCCGGCATATCTGCCGCACTTAGCTGGGACACCCCAACGCCGGGGGCGTGTGAATACAGTGATGGGTCGGGCAATATTATATCATCTTTCTATGTCAACTCGAATGTGTCGGTTGTGGCAGGAGCGTTGATTGTGAGTGCAGGACCTGATCTGACCCGGACCGGCAGTTCGGTTCAACTGAACGGATCGGCCACCGGCGGAGCGACGCCATACACCTGGTTATGGGCCCCGGCCGGCTCGCTGAGCAGCGCAACGATCCCTAACCCGGTTGCATCTCCCGCTGTTACCACTGCCTATACACTCACGGTAACAGCTAACAATGGCTGCGTTGGCAGCGATGTAATGAATGTATTTGTCAGCGGGGTCTCAACCGACCTGATGGTCCAGGACATTGTGATCGGCAGCGGGACAAGCAATTGTTATAATGCCCTGCAAACCATCACAGTGGCAGGCAGCAGCACCAGCTTTGTTGTTCAGGGTGGCGGCAGCGCGACCATGATTGCGGGGCTGAAGATCAACTATCTTCCCGGTACACAGGTATTGCCCAACGGGTACTTGCACGGATACATCACCGCATCCGGACAATATTGCAGTTCATTGCCGGCAGCACCTGTTGCCATTGCAATGGAGGATCGGTTGTTTGTGCCACCGGACGGATCCATGTTCAGGATTTACCCCAACCCGACAACGGACCATTTCACCCTTGAACTGGAGGATAAATATTTGTCGGGGGATGTGTATGTAACTATTTATGGAACCTGCGGAGAGATGATCCTCGGTGAGGGAATGACCGGTGAATCACGACGGGAATTTTCCCTTAAAGGAAAACCGGCGGGTTTTTATTTCGTCAGGGTTGTAAATGGGAATAAAGGATATACTAAAAAACTGGTCAGGCAGTGATGCCTGAATCCGCGATTGCATTAATTTGCTTTAATAGGGGATTTTATCATTCTTTTCAGTCCATTCCCTGAAAAGACCCGCAGCCAGGGGGTGTGTAATGTGCCGGAATGCGATTTTCCGATTTTCAGGCAGCAGGTTCAGTTCTTCATAGATGTCGTTGTCTTTAAATCCGATAGAATCGGCATCATGCCGCGTTGAGCAATAATATACCGACTTGATATTGGCCCAGTAGATTGCAGAAAGGCACATCGGGCAGGGTTCGCACGTTGCATAGAGCACCGCACCGGTGAGATCGAAGTTTTCAATGTTTCTGCAGGCATCGCGGATGGCCACGATTTCGGCATGAGCTGTCGGATCATTTTCCGAACTTACCCGGTTTCCGCCTTTTCCGATCACTTTCCCATTCAACACCACGACTGCGCCAAAAGGCCCGCCAACGTTATTTCTCATAGAATGAAATGCTTCTTCGAAAGCTTCATCCAGGTATGTTTCATTTGTTTGCATATGGAATTTCGTTTTTACGGGCATCATCTCCGGCAACAAAATTAACAGGTAAAACGAAGCAAAATACATTGCAGGGAATGAACTTCGGTGATTTTTAACTTTTTCAGGGTCAATTCTCATCGTTTATCTCTAATTTTGGGCCTATTCAATCACCTTATAAAATAAAGAACATTGACCGGAAATTTTAGCCCAATACCGTTGCCTAACCTTTTACAGTTGACCCTTGCTGAAATCGGGCAAAACAAGTTTATGGGCATTCCAGGAAGTTTGTTTTACAAGCCGCAGCCAAATGATCATTTCGGCTTTACCAGGTATGGCCGGTTCGTTGTAACACCCATCGGTGTGGCAGCCGGACCGCACACCCAGCTTGCGCTCAACATTGTTGCAGCGTGGTTATGCGGGGCACGCTATATCGAATTAAAAACAATTCAAACCCTTGATGAACTGGAAGTTTCAAAACCCTGTATTGACATGCAGGACGAAGGCTACAACTGTGAATGGTCGCAGGAGCTGAAGGTGCATGAGTCATTTACAGAGTACCTGAATGCATGGATGATCATCCACATCCTGCGCAGGGAACTCGGTTTTACCGGTGAATGCGGAACATTGTTCAACATGAGCGTCGGGTACAACCTCGAAGGGATCATGCATGAAAATGTTCAGTGGTTCTTCGACAGGATGCTGGATTGCCGCATTGAACTTGACAAAGCAAAAAAATCCATCCGCGGCATATACCCGGATATTGATCTGATCGATATACCGTCCCTGATTTCGGATCATGTCACCCTGAGTACGATGCATGGCTGTCCGCCCGATGAAATTGAAAAGATCGGGCTATACCTGGTCAGGGAGAAGAAATTGCATACCACGATCAAGCTGAACCCGACTTTGCTCGGAGCCGAAGAACTTCGCGGAATCCTCAACACCCGACTGGGTTTTGCCACCGAGGTGCCCGACATCGCATTTGATCACGACCTCAAGTACCCGGATGCATTGCGGATACTGGAGTCTCTTAAAACTGCTTCTGCAGGCAATGGACTGCAGTTCGGTGTAAAACTGACGAACACGCTTGAAAGCGTCAACAACAAGGATGTTTTTGGCACCTCCGAGCCGATGATGTACATGAGCGGACGGGCCCTTCATCCCATCAGCATCAACCTTGCCAGGAAACTCCAGAATGACCTTGACGGGAAACTCGATATCTCTTTCTCGGCAGGTGTGGATTGTTTCAACATTGCCGATGTTCTGGCCTGCGGAATGAAACCTGTTACCGTATGCAGCGATCTGCTGAAACCTGGTGGATACGGGCGTTTGTATCAGTATATGGAAAACCTTCGTGCCGCCTTCGCCGTGACCCGGGCTGATGGCATTGATGACTACGTTTCAAAGGTTTCCGCTCCATTCAGTTCAGTGGCCCGATCCGCCCTTTACAACCTGAACAATTATGCCGACCGGGTAGCCGGCAACCCTGCATACCACAAACGTTCGTTGTCCGATCCCTCCATCAAGACTGCTCGGAAATTGGGCTGGTTTGACTGCATTCATTCACCTTGCACGGATACATGTCCGACAAACCAGGATATCCCTGAGTACATGTATCATACAGCTCAGGGTGATCTCCCGGCGGCATTTGATGCTATTTTCCGAACCAACCCCTTTCCTTCCGTTACCGGGATGGTATGCGATCATTTGTGCCAGATGAAATGCACCCGGATCAATTATGATGAAGCGTTGAATATCAGGGAAATCAAGCGGTTTGTGGCAGAAAACACTCCGATCCCGGACCCGGAGGAATGGCCCACGCCCCCGGTTGTGGCAGAAATGACTCCACTTGCGCCCCCCCCTCTGCAAGGAGAGGGGCGAAGGGCTGCCATTATTGGAGCAGGCCCGGCTGGTTTGACCTGCGCCTGGTTTCTGCGAAAAGGAGGCTTTGAAGTGGATGTTTTCGAACAGAAAAATCTGGCAGGGGGAATGGTTTCCGCCGCTATTCCATCCTTCCGGCTCACATCGCAGGCTATCGAAACTGATATCCAGCGTATCCTGGCTTCTGGGATTCAGTTGCATGATAACCATTCCATTGATGACACACGCTTTGATGTACTCAGGCAGGATTATGATGCCATTTTCCTGGCTGCCGGTGCACAAAAGTCGGTGAAACTGAAGATCGAAGGCGCGGAATCGATGGGGGTGCTCGATCCGCTGGAGTTTTTGTTTGATGTCAGGCAAAACCGTGCAACTCAACTGGGAAGCCACGTGGTCATCCTCGGCGGAGGAAACACAGCCATGGATGCCGCTCGCACTGCTTACCGCATGACAGGTCCCGAGGGCAGTGTGACGATCGTTTACCGCCGGACAATGAGAGAAATGCCGGCTGACCGCGGGGAAATCGAAGCAGTGCTTGAAGAGGGAGTAACTATTATTGAACTGGCAAATCCCTTACGGGTTCAATCGGTTGACGGAAGGGTCACTGGACTTGCCTGCACGCGCAACAATCTGGCCAATAAGGGTAAAGATGGAAGACCATCCCTGGTAGTCATCCCTGGATCAGAATTTATGATTTCATGCGATACTATAATCCCTGCCATTGGACAACAACTGGACATAGACTTTATTGACCCCGATGAACTGAAAACCATCCCGGGCAGTTATAAGACCCCGATACCCAAATTATACATCGGCGGTGATGCCTTACGCGGTGCCTCTACCGCCATCAATGCCATTGCTGACGGGAGAAAGGCCGCAGAGGCCATACTCGCTGATACCCTAAACCACCGTCCCCCGCATGCAGGGGGAGAGGTCGGGGGTGGGGTCATTTCTGACTCAGCCGGGAATGGGGCCTATCCCCTCATTTCCGGCTGCGGGCTCCTTCCTTCCAGGGCAGCGGAGAGCGATATATTTCCCCTTATCCATCGCAAAGCAATCAGGGAATATGGTTATCACCCGCAGGAGACTGAAGCGGACCGGCGACGGAATTTTGATATTGTGATTTCGTCATTAACGGCAGATGAGGCACGCAGGGAAGCTTCGCGATGTTTGCATTGCGATGAAATATGCAATGTGTGCGTTTCGGTTTGTCCAAACCTTGCCAACTTCGGATACCAAATTGAACCTGTATGCTACTCCCTTGAGAAGGCAGTTCTGAAAGAGGATGGCACTATAACTTTTATGCCGGATAAGATTTTCAGGGTTGATCAGCAATATCAGGTCCTGAATATCCGGGATATGTGCAATGAATGCGGCAATTGTACGACATTCTGCCCGAGCAGCGGTCGTCCGTTTGCCGATAAACCCGGACTCTGTCTCTCCGTAAAATCGCTGAATGAAAATGGCACGGGATTTTTTCTTACCCATAACCCGGAAAAACAGGTGTTAATTTACAAGGATAAGGAAGGGGTGAAAACCCTGAGCCTGGTTGACGGCAGCTATATCTACGAAACAGACCAGGTAAGGGCTGTTATTAACCGGGATGATTTCACCTTGCGTGATGTCAGGTTCCTGGTACCTTGTGCCAGGGAGTTCCACTTTGAATTTGCAGCGGAGATGAGCGTTATTCTCAAAGGAGCCATGCAGGTGCCGGTGTATGATGTCCAGTGAACGGTGAAAATTAAGAAGTGACGAATGAGAAACTAAAAATTAAAAATTATGATACCAATTACCAGGAATGTTGTTGATGAGAAAGTTTTGGAAAAGGCAATCGGCCATTACCGTGAAAAGGGCATTATCCTTCCTACCTTCGCGCAGATGCAAAACCCAGATTTGATTCCGGGGCGTATCAAGGATAAATTGAAAAACATTGGCCTGTGGGATCTCCATCCCCTGAACCTGTTCAGGATAACCTGGAAAAATGAGCCAAAGGCATCCGGGGGCTTGTTTGGAGCACCCAATTTCATTGTATTGCCCAGGTCGCTGACAGGGATCGACACCCCCATTATCGTGATGCTCGGCAAGTGGTTTCCGACCGGGGCACACAAGGTTGGTGCTGCTTATGGTTGCCTGGCCCCGCGAATCATCACCGGCGGCTTTGATCCAACCTATCATAAGGCAGTGTGGCCATCAACCGGGAATTACTGCCGGGGGGGTGCCTTCGATTCATACCTCATGGATGTCACGGCGGTGGCTATTCTTCCTGAGGAGATGAGCCGAGAGCGGTTTGCATGGCTCAGGGAGATCGGCGCCGAAGTGATTGCCACCCCGGGTTGCGAGTCGAATGTGAAGGAGATTTACGACAAATGCTGGGAAATAAAGCGTACGCGGAAGGATTGTATGATCTTCAACCAGTTTGAAGAGTTTGGGAATTCCTGCTGGCATTATGAAGTTACGGGGAATGCGATTGAGGAGGCTTACCGGATGGTTGCCGGGAAGGATGCTCACCTTGCAGCCTATATTTCAGCAACAGGGTCGGCCGGAACCATTGCAGCAGGCGATTACCTGCGTACAAAATTTCCGCATATGAAGGTGGTCGCATCGGAGGCGTTGCAATGCCCTACGCTGTTGCAGAACGGCTTCGGCGGCCACCGGATCGAGGGAATCGGCGATAAACATGTTCCCTGGATACATAATGTACGTAATACCGACGTGGTTACTGCCATCGATGATGAAGACTGCATGCGGCTGCTGCGCCTTTTCAATGAAAAAGAGGGACAGGAATACCTGGCTGCAAATGGTGTGGACAAGGAGCTGGTCTCTATGCTCGATACTATTGGAATTTCCGGTATCGGAAATATCCTGTCAGCCATCAAGACCGCAAAGCATTTCGAATTTACCGGCGAAGATGTGATGGTGACCATTGCGACCGATTCGGCAGAAATGTATGGTTCCCGACTGGAGGAACTCACTGCTGAACGTGGCTCCTATTCGCTGCTGCAGGCGGCGCGGGATCATGAGAAGTGCATGCTGGGAACTGCTCCTTCAACCATGAAGGAGCTCGGTTACAACGACCGGAAAGCCATCCATAACCTGAAATACTTTACCTGGATCGAACAGCAGGGAAAGGATGTGGAGGACCTCCGGCAGCTGTGGGACGATCGCCGCATCTGGCCTCAGATTTTCAGCCAGCCTGCTCGCTGGGATGAACTGATCAATGAATTCAATGAGCGGACCGGACTCCTGGTCTAACATGGGCTTCAGCCCCATGACTTAGCAGCAGCTTAACACCGGGCTTCAGCCCCGTGACTGGAAAGCAGCATCAATAGAGTAAAAAACCATGCCAGTGAAGTATCATTTCGAGTGTGTCGACTGCCACCTAGAATATCCCGGGGATAAGGTCGTCTACCTGTGCCCGGTGTGCGAAGCCTTGAACAAACCCGGGCTGCCGCCCAGGGGGGTGTTGAAAACCGTTTATCCGTACGAACGGATCAAAGCGCTGGCCCCCCCCGGTTTGCTGTTTGACATGCTGGAGCGGGATCATTTCCTTCCGTTGCTGCCTATCGGGGGGATGAACTCATGGCCGTGGCTGCATATCGGGGAGACACCCTTGTACCAGGGGAACAAGTGGACAGGAGGACGAGTTAACCCGGGTACTGACGGAAGTTTAGAAGGGCAGAAGGGAGGGATGGTTGAGGTTGGTTCAGAAAACGATGATTTTGAGCTGTTTTTCAAGGATGATTCGCAAAATCCTACATTTTCATTCAAAGACCGTGCCTCGGCCCTGGTATCTGCATGGGCCCGAGAAAATGGAATTTCAACCCTGGTCGCAGCCTCCACAGGCAATGCGGGATCATCCCTTGCAGGAATATGTGCTTCACAGGGGCAGCGCGCTATGATCGTGGTGCCTGCCGCAGCCCCCCTGGCCAAACTTACCCAAATCCTGATGTATGGTGCGGTCCTGGTGCCTGTGAAAGGCACTTATGACGATGCGTTTGAACTCAGCGTTCAGATTTCGAAAAAATATGGATTCTACAACCGAAATACGGCGTACAACCCTTTGACCATCGAGGGAAAGAAGACTGTTTCTTTTGAACTTTTCAGTCAGTTGAACCACCAGGTTCCCGACAGGATCTTTATCCCTGTTGGGGATGGAGTCATCTACTCCGGTGTCTGCAAAGGTTTTGAAGACCTGCTTAAGCTCGGGATCATAAGCCGGATGCCTGTTTTAGTGGCAGTACAGGCAGAAGGCAGCAGCAACCTCATCAACAACCTGCGCAGCAAAAAATTTGTCGCCAGACCTTCCAGGACCATTGCCGATTCCATTTCGGTGGATGTACCGCGATGTTTCCATCTGACAGCTGCCTGCATGAATGAATATCACGGGGAGTCGGTTTTGGTATCGGACCAGGAAATACTCAACGCTTCGTTGAAACTTTCGCGTGCTACCGGGTTATTCGCAGAACCTGCTGCCGTTGCTGCCTGTGCCGGCATGCTGAAATATCGCGGCCAGGGGTTGATTCCTGCCGGGTCAAAAAACGTGGTACTGCTCACTGGGAGCGGGCTGAAAGATTTGTCGGCAGTTCAATCTTCCATTCAAATCCCAAATCCCATGGAACCTGATCTGGATTCGGTGGAGACATACATTAAAAAACACTTTTCTATCTAATTGTAATATGATCACTTTTTACCTGAACCACCGGAAAATCGAATATGCAGGTGATGAAAACCGCATGTTGCTGCAATACCTGCGGGAGATAGCGGGGATAACCTCCGTGAAGGACGGCTGTTCGGGACAGGCCTCATGCGGCGCCTGCATGGTTGAAATCGACGGGAAGGCGCGATTGTCGTGCACCCGGAAAATGAAGTTCCTTGAAGGGGCCAGGGTCATCACCATGGAGGGTATCCCGGACGAGGTCCGCGAGGTGATCGCAAGGGCCTACGTGGAAAAAGGCGCCGTACAGTGCGGATTCTGCACCCCCGGGCTGATCATGCGAACCAAAGTCCTCTTTTCCGAAAACCCCTATCCCGACCGGGAACAGATCAAAAAAGCCATCGTTTTGAACCTTTGCCGGTGTACCGGCTATGTAAAAATCATTGATGCCATCGAAGCCGCATCGAAAAATCTTCACGAAACGCCTAATCGGGAAAGTACACACCAAACAACCGCCACCGGCAATACAGCCGGTTTGCCGTCCGGAATAGGAGAATCCCTTGAAAAATATGAAGCTTACGAAACAGCCATCGGTAAGAGGCTGTTTGTTAATGACATGAAGGTCGAAGGCCTTTTGTTCAGCGCATTGAGATTCAGCGATCATCCCCGGGCCCGTGTCATTTCAATTGACACTTCGGCAGCCACGCAAACCGAGGGTGTGATCAGGGTATTCACTGCTTCCGATATTCCCGGTGAACGGTTTACGGGGCTCATCATCAGCGACTGGCCATTGATGATCGCACCGGGAGAAATCACAAGATATATCGGCGATGTTGTTGCAGGGGTTGTCGCCATTGATGAAGATACCGCCCGCAAGGCTGCACGACTGATCCGCGTGGAATACGAGGTGCTTGACCCTGTTTCAACTGCACAGCTGGCCCTGGCGCCCGGAGCGCCGCAGGTGCATCCGGGAAAGCCTAACCTTCTTGAAAAATGCATCGTCCGCAGGGCCGATCCTGCTGCACCGACCCTGGAGCAATCACCATTCCGGACCTCCGGGATTTATGAGACCCAGCGCATCGAGCATGCCTTCCTGGAAACTGAAGCAGCTTTGGCGCTTCCTGAAGGTTGTGGAATTCATCTTTACAGCCAGGGACAAGGCATTTATGTAGATCAGCGGCAGGTAGCCTCCCTGCTTGGAGTGGACGATGAGCATGTCAGGGTGACGCTCGTGCCATGCGGAGGAGGATTTGGCGGACGTGAGGACATGACCGTACAGGGGCATGTTGCTTTGTTTGCTTTTCTCATGAAACAACCTGTGAAATTGCATCTGTCAAGAGAAGAGTCGATCATGATGCATCCCAAACGGCACCCGGTGTGGATGGATATTGCGCTGGGTTGTGATAAAGACGGGATGCTGACCGCGCTTCGGTTGAGAGCCATCGGGGATACGGGCGCGTATGCTTCGGTTGGCGCCAAGGTGATGGAACGGGTGGCAGGCCATGCCAGTGGCGGATACCATCTTCCCTCGGTGGATATTGAATCGCTGACGGTTTATACCAACAACATTCCTTCCGGAGCCATGCGCGGATTTGGCGCCAACCAGGTTGCTTTTGCCCTTGAAGGCTGTATCGACGGGTTATGCTTACAGGGAGGATTCGACCGCTGGAAATTCCGGTACGACAATGCCCTGCATCCCGGGAAAATGACTGCCACAGGTCAGATCCTCGGTGAAGGAGTTGGTATCAGGGCCTGTCTGCTGGCGCTGAAAGAACACTTCTATGCGGCAAAATATGCCGGCCTTGCATGCGGAATCAAAAATTCGGGGGTGGGGAACGGGATGACAGATTTCTGTGATGTAAAGATCAGCGTCCTGGCTTCAGGACGAATTCTCATTGAGCATGGCTGGACCGAAATGGGGCAGGGGGTGCAAAACATGGCCATACAAACCCTGCACCAGGAGACCGGCATCGACCCCTCCCTGATCGATGTGGTGGTGGATACCAATGCAGGTTTGCCAACCGGCATGACCACCTCTTCACGGGCAACAGCCCTGCTTGGAAATGCCATCATCGATGCGGCTGTTGCCCTCCGGAACGACCTGGACCTGTTTGCCGCGGGTTGTCCTGGCTTGCAGGATAAAATGTTGCAGCAGGCCCTCCTTCATCTCACCGGGAACACTTATCCCGGGAAATACTACTGCGACTGGACCACCAAACCCGGCGCCGATGTGGAGAAGATCATCACACACTATTCTTACGGGTATGCTGCCCAGCTTGTCGTGCTGGATGAAACAGGAGAAATAGAAAAAGTATATGCAGCCCATGATGCCGGCAAAATCATGAATCCCATGCTTTTTGAAGGGCAGATACAGGGAGCCGTTCACATGGGACTTGGATATGCCCTTACCGAAGAGCTGCCAATGAAGGAGAGCCGGCTGGTAAGTGCGAAATTGTCGGATTGCGGGGTGCTGAATTCCATGCAAACCCCTGAAATCGTTGTGATTGGTGTCGAAGAAGCAGACCCGGTTGGCCCTTACGGAGCCAAAGGGATCGGCGAGATCGGGCTGGTTCCGACCGCAGCTGCAGTGGCCAATGCATTGTACCAATACGACGGAGTAAGGAGAAAACAGTTACCCATGAAAAGAAAAAAAGTATGATTTTACTGAAAAACGGCACCTGGATCGACTGGCAAACACTGGAATTTAAACAAACCGATATCCTTGTGGATGAGGGACCGGATGGCCTTGTGCGATTTACTTCCTGGAAAGATGACCTTCCCGGAGAAACCCGGACGATCGATTGCAGCGGCAAATTCATCACACGGTCCTTCGCCAATGGGCATCACCATGTCTATTCCGCACTGGCCCGGGGGATGCCTGCACCAAAAAAGAATCCTGAAAATTTCCGGGAGATCCTCCGGTATGTCTGGTGGAACCTTGACAGGGCACTTGACCTTGAGATGATCCGGTCGAGCGCGCTCGTAACCGCAATGGCCTGCGCTAAAAACGGCGTCACGTTCGTAATAGACCATCATGCTTCTCCCTTTGCGGTTGAAGGCAGCCTCGAAACGATCGCCCGGGCTTTCGATGAGGTTGGGGTCGGGCACTTGCTTTGTTATGAAATTTCTGACAGGGATGGCATTGACATTGCCGGAAAGGGATTGGCCGAAACGGCTGATTATTTTTCAAACAGGCCGGGCCTTGTTGGTTTGCACGCCTCCTTCACTGTTGGCAATGAAACCCTGAAAAAGGCGGTTCAGCTGGCGCTGCACACAAATTCGGGCATTCATGTTCATGTTGCCGAAGACATAACTGACGAGGAACATTGTGTGGAACAGTATCATCGGAGAGTTATCGAACGGTTGTTGGATGCGGGGGTTTTACAATTTCCAAAATCCATCCTGGCACACTGCCTTCATCTCGATGAACACGAAAGAGGCCTGGTTGGAGGCTCTCCGGCCTGGGTGGTCCAGAACATGGAGAGCAACATGAACAATTCCGTCGGATTTTTTAATTCAAATGGCCTTGGGCAAAGGATGATGCTCGGTACCGATGGCATGCACAGCGATATGCTGCGCAGCGCCAAGGCTGCTTTCTTTGCCGGGCATAATTATGATTCGATCGACTACGCCGGCACTTACCGGCGTTTTCGGAATGTTCACAGGTATCTTGAATCAAACCGATTCAGTGGTGACGGGGAGAACAACCTGGTGGTTCTTGATTACGATTCGCCAACACCATTGACTTCTGCGAATTTCCACGGGCACTTTCTCTTCGGAATCGAATCTCGGCATGTAGTGCATGTGATCGCACAGGGCAGGCTTATCCTTGAGAACGGGAACCTGCTTTCTGTTGATGAAAAAGCAATTAACAAAGAATCCCTTATCCAGGCAAAAAGACTTTGGGCACTTCTCTGAACCAGCCTTGAATACATCATTTTTTTATGCCTTTTTCATGAACTCTTATCTTATCATCAACGGAACCATTGTCACTGCTGAAACAAGCCGGAGAGAGGACCTTGCAGTTGCAAACGGAACAATAACAGCTTGTGGAATTCTTGATCATGCCTTGTTCCCCGGATTCCGGATCATTGACGCCGCAGGGAAATATGTCATCCCGGGCGGTTTTGATCCGCATGTTCACCTGGCATTGCCCACCCCGGCCGGAAAGTCCTGTGATGATTTCAAATCAGGAAGCCATACAGCCCTTGCAGGGGGCACGACCTATTTTATGGATTTTGTCACCCCGCGGCGCGGGCAATCCCTCCTGGAAGCATTGCGGTTAAGAAGGAGAGAAGCCATCGAAAGCGTCACTGGTTGCGGGCTGCACATGGGCATCAGCGAATGGAATCCGGCCATAGCAGCTGAAATCGTTCCATGTATTGAGATTGAGGGTATCTGTTCGTTCAAAGCCTATCTCGCCTATCGTGAATCCATCGGAATCGGGTACCGGGAGTTGCATGAGCTGATGCAAATTGTAGGGCCGGCCGGTGGTTTGACGATGGTGCATTGCGAGGATGGGGAGATGATCAGCCGGCTGCAACATGATTTTTTAAGAGATGGAAAAACCAGGGCCTGCTATCATGCACTATCCCATCCGCCAGATGCTGAAATCCGCGCTATTGAAAAGGTGATAGAGTTATCTGCCAGGACAAATAGCCCGGTTTACATCGTTCACACTTCCACCGGGCCGGGCACCGATGCAATTGCCGCTGCCAGAAAGGATGGAATCAGGGTGTTCGCCGAAACATGCCCGCACTACCTTTTACTCGATAATTCAGTTTACAATGCCAGCCTTGATGACCTGGAGGTGATGCCTTACATCGTTTCTCCGCCGCTAAGGGGCAAGGAAGATCAAAAGCGGCTATGGGAAGGACTTTCGGAAGGAACCTTCGATGTGGTGGCTACCGACCATTGTCCGTTTAACCTTTATGGACAGAAAGACCGTGGAATTCAGGATTTTACAAAAATCCCCAATGGGGCTGGAAGCATCGGGAACCGGTTGACTTTGCTGTATACCTATGGTGTGCTTACCGATAAGATTTCGATGAACCAGTTTGTAAGCCTGGTGTCCACGCGCCCGGCGGAAATCTTCGGTCTGGGTCACCGGAAAGGGAAACTCCTTCCGGGTTTTGATGCCGATATTGTAATCTGGGACCCTTACAGCAAAGTAACCATTTCAGGAAAGAACCATCTGCAGAACTGCGATTCCGAAATTTACGAAGGTTTTCAAACCCGGGGAAATCCCGAAACCGTGATCCTCGATGGTAAAATCGTAAATCTGCAATCGTAAATCTGCAATCGTAAATCGTAAATTACCTGACCCTTCCTGTTCCCTTTTTTTCCAAATCCCCGAGCACTGCTGCCGGATTTTCAAAGCGGTTGGTGAGCATCATGGCGGCAATGATGTAGGGCTTAAATCCTGCCTGCTTGTAAAGCGGTACGCGGTAACGTTCAAAAACGGTGGCGGCCACTTCTCCCGCCTTGCATGATATGCCGGAGATATCGGCCGGAAGGCAATGCATGTACAATGCCTTCCCCTCTTTGGTATGCTTCATGTTTTCTTCCGTACACTCCCAGTCTTTATGCAGCGCATTGTTCGAAAGGCACTCCTTTTCCAGGCTTTTCAGGCCGTCATGATCGCTCATCCTGAGTAGTTCGGTTCGCCGTTGCATCACATGGAACGGGGCCCAGCTTTTGGGATAAACAATGTCGGCACCGGTAAAAGCTTCATCCATTGAGTTGACCACGCGAAAAGTACCGCCACTTTCTTTGGCCTGCTTTCCTGCAAGTTCAATTACCCCGGGGATGAGTCCATAGCCATCGGGGAAGGCAAGGTCAACCTGCATCCCAAGGCGGGTCATCAGCCCGATGATGCCCTGGGGTACCGAAAGGGGTTTGCCATAACTGGGCGAATAGGCCCAGGTCATGGCTATTTTTTTCCCTTTTAAATTTTCCAGGGAGCCAAATACGGTTTTAAGATGCAACAGATCAGCCATTGATTGCGTGGGATGGTCGATGTCGCATTGAAGGTTGATGATTCCCGGTCGCTGGGGCAGCACCCCGTCGGCATAAGCTTCATCAAGCGCTGCACCAACCTCGCGCATATAAGTGTTCCCTGCTCCCAGGAACATATCATCACGGATGCCGATGATGTCGCTCAGGAACGAGATCATTGCCGAAGTTTCACGCACTGTTTCACCATGGGCGATCTGCGATTTACCCTCGTCGAGATCCTGTACTGCCAGCCCCAGCAAATTGGCCGCCGAGGCAAAGGAAAACCGGGTGCGGGTGGAGTTATCCCGAAACTGGGAGATGGCCAGTCCAGAGTCGAAACAACGGGGGGAGATGTTCCCGTCGCGGAGTCGTTTTAGCTCTTCAGCAACAGTGAGTATCGTCTCCAGATCCTTTTGGCTCTTTTCCCATGTGAGCAGGAAGTCCTTTCCGAAAAGCCCGGAAGCGGCAGTGCCGGAATTTGTATTTGATTCAGAAGGGGTAGTATTCATAGATTTTTTTTATTCAGACAGATAATAGACGAGTGCGGCATAAAACGCAGAAGCAGTGACCAGGTCACTCACCGGCACTTTTTCGTTGGGAGCATGGGCGAGTACCTCGTTCCCGGGGCCGAAACCGATACAGGGAATCTTGTAGTACCCATTAATTGTAACACCATTGGTTGAGAAGGTCCATTTATCGGTAACGGGTTCTTTGTCGAAAAGCCCGGCAAAGGCTTCCTGGGCGCGGACCACCAGGTGATGATCCTCTTCGATTTTCCAGGTAGGATAGTATTTTTCCATGCCATAAGTGAGGCCGGTGTAGGCTTTCTCCTCGTATTGCAGCACTTCAACCACGGCATCCATCCCTTTCACGATTTCCTCAATTTCTGCCACAGCAGATTCTTTGGTCTCGCCCCAGGTGAGCCTGCGGTCAAGGTGAATGCGGGCGTAGTCGGCAACCGCACATAACGACGGACTCCCGGAAACGAATTCCGACAGGGTTACGCTGCCTTTGCCCAGGAAATCATCGGAGGGGAGGCGTTCGTTCAGTTTTTCAATCTCCAGGCAGGCGCGTGAAGCCATGTAAATGGCATTCTTTCCGCGTTCGGGCGCCGATCCGTGGGAGGAGATACCCTTGAAGGTAACGGCAATCTCCATTCTTCCACGATGGCCCCGGTAGATGTTCAGGTTAGTAGGTTCCGTGATGACAACAAAATCGGGGATGATCTTTTCCTCCTCCACGAGGTATTTCCAGCACAGCCCGTCACAATCTTCTTCCATGACGGTACCGGTGAAATAAATAGTGAGGTCGCGGTCAAATGCAAGTTCTTTCAGGATCCGGCCGGCAGTGACAAATGCAGCAGGCCCTCCTTTTTGATCTACAGTCCCGCGGCCGTATACGAAGCCATCGCTTATCTCCCCGGAAAAGGGGTCACGTGTCCAGTTGGCGAGATTGCCGGTGTCAACAGTGTCTATATGGCCGTCAAATGCCAGTATCTTGCTTCCTTTGCCAATCCTTCCAATCACGTTTCCAAGTCCGTCGGTACGGACTTCATCAAACCCGGCTTCTGTCATCTGGCGCTTCAACTCCCCGGCCATGGCATGCTCGCCGGTGCTGAGCGACTTTATTTTAACGAGTTTGGAGAGGTTTCCGGCGGTATAATCTTTGTATGATTCCGCAAGTGAATTGATTTTTAAGAGAAGGTCTTTCAAGGTTTAGCGCAATTTAGAGGTGTAAATTGCCGGTAAAGTTACGAATCTTCTTCTTAAATGTAGTTTTCATTCATCCGCCTCATACGCAAATTTCTCCGCGACTGGAAGCGTCCGATGCCTATTCCGATGATCAGGAAAATGGGCAACAGGAAGTTAAGGTACTTGTACATTGCTTTTTTACCATCGTCCATTTGGTCAATCGGGCGGGAGGTGACTTCCTTGGTACGGAGGTCGATCAGCCCGGTATCGTCCGACAACCAGTCGATGGAATTGACCAGGAGATTCAGGTTGTCGGGTGGAAGCTGCCGGGCCTGCTGTCCTTCGCCGTTGGCAGGAAAATCGCCGTCGGAGATGATGATCATCCGCGAGGTCATGCTGCCGGAGAGTTTACCGCTCACCAGTGCGCAAACTGTGAGTCCGGAACGCGGGAAATCCTGTTGCTGCCAGTTGCGGTTAATATTAAAGGTGAGGGGGGGATTTTCGGTTCCCGACTTTTCGGAAGTGGTTGCCAGCGGAGTAAAGCTGACATCCATGCCGGGAGATGTAAAATCGATCGAACTCGCGAACTGCAGCATCACTGAGCTTAGCCCCTTCGTGACAGGGTGGGGGGCGAATTTGGTGATCAGCGGCAGGTAGGGGAAACGCAGGCTTGATTGAAAGGTCATGGCTCCCTGTTGCTGGTTCACCATAACGCTGCCGCAATTCTGGTCGATGATGAAGTTGGGATTGACCCTCACCCCTTTGCCCTCAAGCCACCTTTCAAGACCGGTTCTCACCTCGCTCCCGG
>Ga0118677_10001606_pt1 | contig 47530 bp, 39 predicted proteins | sample AliMusrvi5mmetaG_FD_86154 | JGI IMG/M metagenome (GOLD analysis project Ga0118677, IMG submission 86154) | reverse complement strand
TTCAGTTACATATAAAATAGGGGGGGTAAAATTAGGTTTTTAGAAAACCATATTATATATTTGTGTCGAACCTGGCATCAAAAAAAGTAGTTTTTAGAGGTGCCCTGAACTGTTTGGAGTCGACCGGCTTAGCGTCAATGCATCTTTCGACACCTGGAGAGTTGCACTCCATCCGGAGGATAAAGAACTTGCTGAATTGAAAATTGAAGAAGCCCTGAAAAAGCACAGCAATTTGCTAAACGATTACAGGGTGGTTCTTCCTGATGGGAATATACGATGGATCAGTGCAACCGGTGAAGGATATTATGCTGAAAACGGACAGCCAATAAGAATGGTTGGAATTTGCCAGGATATTACTGAACGAAAACTGACTGAAGAAAATATAAGAAAAAAAGACACAGAATTCAGAAAGCTTTCTGCCAACGTGCCCGACCTGATTTATCAATTTACACGAAAACCCGATGGAAGCTATTGTGTACCTATTGCTTCTGAAGGTATTTGGAATATTTTTGGATGTCATCCGGAAGATGTAGTTGATGACTTTGGGCCGATTGGCAGGGTCATTTACCCTGAAGATGCTGAACGGGTAATCCGTGATATCGAGTATTCGGCAGAGCATCTGACCTATTTTACATGCGAGTTCAGGGTTCTGATCCCCGGCCGTGAAATTCAATGGATATACTCCAATTCAACACCCGAAAGATTGCCTGATGGCAGCACTACCTGGTATGGCTTTAATGTTGACATCACCCAAAAGAAACTGGCTGAAGTAGCCCTGAAAGTTAGTGAAGAGAAATTCCGAAAAATATTTTTGACGAATGTTGATGCAATTACCATAACCCGTCTCGAAGATGGACGCTTTGTTACCGCCAATAATGGTTTTAAGCAAATTTTCGAATATTCCGAAGATGAAATTGTAGGGAAAACAACCCTGGAAATTAAGATGTGGATCGATGCTGAAGACCGGAAAAAATTCGTGTCTGAATTACAAACAAAAGGAACTGTCGAGAATTTTGAAACCAAACTTGGCACAAAAAGTGGGAAAATCATTGATGGCCTGATATCAGCCGCATTTATTGAAATGGAAGGGGTTACTCATATTTTAAGTACAACGAAAGACATTACTAAACGCAAACTGACAGAGGAAGCTCTTCAATACAATGAGGCACTATTGAGAGAAGTCGGGCGCATTGCCCATGTCGGCGGTTGGGATTTCGACCCGGCTACGGGTAAATCAAGCTGGACTGATCAAGTTGCTCTTATTCACGATCTCGATCCCGAAACGCCTGCTTCGGTAGCTTTAAGCCTCACTTATTATTCTGAACAATCAAGACCGATCATTGAAAAGGCATTTCGTGAAGCTGTAGAACAGGCTAAGTCGTATGATCTGGAGTTGGATATTATTACTGCTAAAGGGAACCGAAAATGGATCAGAACAATCGGCCATCCAATTGTTGAAGATGGGAGAGTTGTGAAACTTCAAGGTTCAATGCAGGATATCACCGAACGTAAGAAAGCTGAGGAAGAAGTTATCAAATTGAATGAAACTCTGGAATGGCGTATTGAAGATCGTACCGCCAGACTTAAGGAAGCCAACCAGGAACTGGAAGCATTCAGCTATTCGGTATCACACGATCTTCGGGCACCACTGCGTCATATCAATGGCTATGTTGAATTACTGAATGGACGGTTCCGGGATAAATTACCCGAACAGGCCCTGCATTATCTGGCTACCATTACAAATGCTGCACAGCAGATGGGTACGCTCATCGATGATCTCCTTCAGTTTTCACGAACAGGCCGAAAAGAGATGAGTAAAGTAAAGGTGGAGATGAATGTTCTGGTGAACGAGGTGCTTGAAAAATTAAAGCCTGATGTAGAAAACAGGCAAATAACTTGGAAAGTTCAGGAATTGCCAGCAGTATTTGGCGATTACTCCCTGCTCAAACAAGTGTGGGTTAACCTGCTCGATAATGCCGTAAAATACACAAAGTCTAAAAAATCAGCAGAAATTGCGATTGAATTCAGGGAAGAAAAGGATAATTTCGTATTTTACATCCGGGATAACGGAGTAGGTTTTGACATGAAATATGCACATAAACTGTTTGGCGTGTTTCAGCGCCTGCACACCCAATCTGATTTTGAAGGGACAGGAATCGGCCTGGCCAATGTCCAGCGCATCGTTAACAAACATAACGGGCAGGTATGGGCGGAGGCCGAACCAGGCATAGGAGCTACGTTCTATTTTAGTATACCAAAAAATAAGGAGGACCTAACATGATTGAGTTGAAAACCATTTTATTGGCAGAGGATAATCCGCAGGATGTGGAGCTGACCATCGAGGCGCTTACTGAACATAACCTTGCAAACAAGGTTGTTGTAGTGAAAGATGGAGTTGAAGCCATGGATTACCTTAATTATACAGGTCAATTTAAAAACCGGAAAAAAGGCAATCCCGCGGTATTGCTACTCGACATAAAAATGCCCCGGATGGATGGTATTGAAGTTCTGGAGGCCATCCGCGGGAATGAGAAAATAAAGGCGCTTCCTGTTGTAATGCTGACTTCTTCACGTGAAGAACCTGATCTGAAAAGATGTTATGACTTGGGTGTTAATGCGTATGTGGTAAAACCCGTTAATTTCAAGGATTTCGTGGACGCGGTAAAACATATCGGCATCTTCTGGGCCATCCTGAACGAGCAACCTCCGATTTATTAATGTATGAAGGAGAATAATGACATTTCGGGATGTGAACTTAAAGTGGATCGTTAAACTTGCGTGAAATGAATTGCATTATCATCGATGATGAAAATCACTGCATCCAATCCCTGGTCAAACTGATTGATAAACAATTCAGCGAAGTCAAAATTCTCGGGACCTGCCTTGATTCCACACCAGCATAAGACCAGATTACCCTGTTAAAGCCGGATTTCATTTTCCTTGATATCGAGATGCCTTTCCTGAATGGGTTTGATTTGCTTTCTAAATTTGAAAAGCTGTTTTTTGAGGTGATTTTTACCACTGCCTGCGATGCCTATGCGATCAAGGCCATTAAGTTCAGTGCACTGGATTATTTGTTAAAGCCGATAAATCCCGAAGACCTTGGTGCCGCCATTGAAAAGGTGAAAAGCAAACAAAGCTTTATCAGCCGGGAACAACTCCGGCTTGCAACAACAGTGAATAACAGGCACCTGTCCGACACCATTGCATTGCCAACCATGGAAGGTCCGACATTTACCCGGGTGAATGATATCATCTGTTTCTCTGCGGAAAGCAATTACACGAGAATTCATAATTCCTCGCTCATTAACCTGAAAAAAGTCAAAAAGTATATCCGCGGAGATGGAGGAGAGGTGATCATGAGCAATGGCCAGAACCTCCAGGTAGCCCGCACGCGAATGACCGATTTCCTGAATGAATTTATGCGGATCTGATCCGCTGCCTGCCAATAAAAAATTCCTAACGGTTACAGCATAATTCCTGCCAGCGGATAATTTCTGCTTGATTTCACTTTTCCCGGAACTTACATTTGGTTATTCGTAAATTGAAAATCCATCAATTCAGCTGTAATGATTTACTAAGACAATATCCGACAAACACATCTGAATACAGGGCTATATCACTTGTGAAAATCGCAGCCATTTATCTTGAAAAAAATCTACTTGACAGTGTACATAATTATCCCCATAAAGCAGAAATTCTTACACAACAGGCCCCTGGGGTCCTAGTCGCTTCTTATGGAACTTTTGAACTGGATTATTACTGTTACCTCTGCTTCAGGGAATCCGGAGATAACAAAAAAGCGATTGAGCACCTGGAAGCAGCCTTGGAGAATGCCCAAGAATGCAATTATATTCCTCTTGTTCTAAAATACACCAATGAAATTCATTCCTTTCTCTTGAAAGAAGGAGATTCCCTTAAGGCCCTTCACTATTTAATACGATACAATGCCATCCAGGATTCCCTGAATAAAATTAATACTAATGCCATCTGGCACGGCCTTATGCAGAAGCGGACCAAAGGCACCATTACTGTTGACATAAGAAAGGAGAATGAGAAATTCCTTCATATTTCAATTACCGATGATGGTATAGGACGGGAGAAAGCGGCGGAAATGAAGAGCAAATCAGCCACCCACCAATCCCACGGGCTGAAAGTGACCTCAGGGCGGATTGACATGATGAACAAACTCAATTCCACTGGGGCACAGGTTCATATTGTTGATCTGAAGGATGAGCAGGGTAATTCTTTGGGGACCAGGGTGGAATTGATCATTCCGATTTAGGTTATGCGAGATTAAAACTACCCACCGGATATGTTTGAATGTGAGTTGTAAAATCTGAAATCTGAAATCTGAAATGTGAAATGCGAAATATGGTGTGCGTTGACAGCGACTGGGTATCGCATTTCGCATCTCACATTTCGCATTTGCCTTGTAGCGGGGACGAGAGTTGAACTCGTGACCTCCGGGTTATGAATCCGACGCTCTAACCAACTGAGCTACCCCGCCTGAATTTGAGGGTGCAAAAATAAGAACTTTTACCGATAAATTATCAAAATTAAATTTGTTTGATCACAATTATATCAGTTACAGATCATTTAATACTTGTTGATTGTATAAGGAATCAGTTCCTGGGAGGGACATGTCTCAATAATCCGTTCCATTTGTCTGGCCGACAATTCACATTAACGGGCTTTGCGGCTCAAAGCCTCCAACGAATCCGTTTTTGCTTACCGGTTACGATTAATCAGTTGTTATTTTTTGCAATTGAAAGATCAATAAAACACACCTCTTGTATATGCTTTGGTTAACCATCTTTCATGGATGAATTAACAAATATCCGGAATTGCCGGCTTATTCCCGGCTTTATCCTCCCTCATTCCCGGCATGTTGAAGGTAAGTGCTCCCGGGTTGCAACAGGGTTGCACCCGGGTTGGTCCCGGCCAGTGAAAGAAAAACAGGATAAGAGCTGGGTCGAAAATCAACTTCGGCATTTACGTTGTGCCCCTGGTAATCAACTACAATGACTGGCACCCTTCTTTTACCCCTTGACCGGTTTCGCGGCTCAAGGCTTGTCACTTGTCACTTGTCAATTGTCATTTGTCATTTGTCACTTGCCACTTATGCCTTGCCCGATCCAAATCGTCTTAATATTGACAAACTCCTTAATTCCGTACCCTGCGAGCTCCCGCCCATAACCCGACTTTTTGATTCCGCCAAAGGGAAGCCGTGGATCCGACTTGGTCATGCCATTCACAAACATGGTGCCAGATTCAATTTTTCGTGCAATCCGTTCCCCCCGCTTAAGATCGCGGGTCCATACACAACCTCCAAGACCGAACAGGGAATCATTGGCGATAAAAATGGCATCCTCTTCGTCCCGGGCAGTGATGAGGGATACTACAGGGCCAAATGTTTCCTGCGAATAGACAGGCATGCCCGGACCTACATCTGCCAGGATGGTCGGTTCAAAATAACAGCCGGGAAGGGAAGGACGGCGACCGCCTGTGACAAGTCGTGCACCTGCAGCAATGGATGTGTTGACCTGGTGTTCAATCTCATCTGCCAGGTCAGGGCGCGCCAGGGGGCCAACCTGCGTTGCAGGCTCAAGTGGGTCGCCCATACGCAATGCTTCAAACAACGTTTTCAGGGCTGTTTCAAACTGCAATGCAACTGGTTTCACCACAATGAACCGTTTGGCCGCAATGCAACTTTGTCCCTGGTTGATCATCCGGGCTTTGACAGCAGCACTGGCCGCGGCATCAACATCAGCATCTTCCAGGACGATGAACGGATCGGCTCCACCCAGTTCCAGAACGGTTTTCTTAAGGTGTTTACCCGCAAGGGCTGCTACCTGGCTTCCGGCAGATTCACTGCCCGTAAGTGTCACAGCTGCTATCAATGGGTTCGCAATGACTGCTTCAACCGAAACAGAAGGGATCATCAGGGTTCTGAACAGGTTTACCGGGAACCCTGCATCGCGGAATAACTCTTCAATGGCCATTGCACACCCGGGAACATTGGATGCGTGCTTCAAAACGGCTGCATTCCCCGCCATCAGTGCAGGTGCGGCAAACCGGATAACCTGCCAGAATGGAAAATTCCATGGCATCACGGCAAGGATTGTTCCCATTGGCTGAAATGCAACAAAACTACGGCTTGCGTCGGTATGGATAATCTCATCCCTGAGCATTTCTGCAGCTTGATCTGCATAGAAATCGCAAACCCAGGCACACTTTTCAATTTCCGCAAGTGATTCACTGAATAGTTTACCCATCTCCATGGTCATCAATTGCGCAAATTCTTCTTTTTTCCGGAGAAGAAGGCCGGCAGCGTTTTTCATCAGCCCGGAACGGGTTTCAAATGATGTTTCTCTCCAGATAAGCCATGCTGTATGGACATCACTGATGATATGCTCTACCTCCTCTGCAGCATGTTCCCGGTAATCCCTGATCACCTCACCTGATACTGGATTAATGCTTTTCATGATGTTTTGTATCGTTTCCTTCGAAATTCAAAATTCGTTGTTCAATATTCGATATTCCTTATTCAACGTCCGATATTCAGCTTTTCCCTCAAATAATAGCCCGTATGGGAATCTTCAACCCTGGCCAGCCCTTCCGGGGTTCCTTCAAATACAACATTCCCGCCTTCATCGCCCCCCTCTTTTCCAAGGTCGATCACCCAATCGGCGCATTTGATCACCTCCAGGTTGTGTTCGATCACCAGGATGCTGTGCCCGTTGCCGATCAGTGATTCAAAAGCGACCAGCAACTTGTGGATGTCATGGACATGAAGCCCGGTGGTTGGTTCATCGAAAATAAAGAGGGTGGGTTTTTCACTGACTCCCTTGGAGAGGAAAAAAGCCAGTTTAATGCGTTGCGCCTCACCACCCGATAGTGTACTTGAGGATTGCCCAAGTCGCAGGTAACCTAAACCTACATCCTGCAAAGGTTTCAATTTGATAAGAATGCGTTTTTCATGAGCAGATGGCTTCTGGTTGTGCAGGAAGAACTCCATTGCTTCATCAACCGTCATATTCAGGATGTCAACGACAGACTTTTCACGATATTTGACGTCGAGCACCTCATCCTTGAACCGCTTTCCCTGGCAGCTCTCGCATGGAAGGTAAAGGTCGGCCATGAATTGCATTTCAATTTTAACCACTCCCTCGCCTTCACACTCATCACACCGCCCCCCTACGATGTTGAAGGAAAAATAACCGGGTTTGTAGTTGCGTACCCGTGCGAGCGGCTGATCGGCATAGAGATCACGAATTTCATCAAAAGCCTTGATATAAGTGGCAGGATTTGAACGTGAAGAACGCCCGATGGGATTCTGGTCGACCATCTCCACAGACCCTATTTTTGTATAATCACCATCCAGACGGTCAAATTTGCCGGTTTTCTCGCCATAACCACCCTGTATTTTTTTCAGCGCCGGAAACAATATCCGTTTTATCAGGGATGTCTTCCCCGAACCGCTTACCCCGGTGATAACCGAGAATATATGCAATGGAATTTTAACGTCTATATTTTTCAGGTTGTTTTCGCGGGCTCCCACAATTTGAATAAACTCCACCCAACTGCGTCGCAAGCGTGGGATCTCGATCCTGCGGATGTGGTTGAGGTATTGCCCGGTCAGGCTTTTGGTGTCGGCGTTCAGCTTTCTGAAATCACCCTGGAACACGATCTCCCCGCCGTGATGACCGGCCATCGGGCCGATATCGATGATCTGGTCGGCCGCCCGTATAATCTCTTCGTCATGTTCCACCACGATGACGGTATTTCCAAGATCACGTAATTTCAACAATACTTTAATGAGGCGCTGCGTGTCGCGGGGATGCAGTCCGATGCTGGGTTCATCAAGAATATACATTGATCCGACAAGATTGCTTCCAAGGGCCGTCGACAGGTTGATTCGCTGTGATTCTCCGCCCGACAATGAAGCCGACAGGCGGTTCAGGGTCAGGTAACCAAGCCCTACATCATTGAGGACCTCCAACCGGTTGTTGATCTCGGCAAGCAACCGTTTTGAAACGGTCAGTTCGTAATCGGTCAGGACCATGGTTCTGCAAAACAGGGTCAGTTCGCCGATCGGCATCAAAACCAGGTCGCTGATTGATTTACCGTTGGTTTTCACGTAGGAGGCATCTTTGCGCAGTCTCGTGCCTTTGCAATCCGGACAAACGGTTTTTCCACGGTAGCGTGACATCATGACCCGGTACTGAACTTTGTAATTCTGGCTTTCAACAAATTCAAAAAACTTATTCAGCCCTTTAAAATAGGAATTGCCGGTCCAGAGAAGCTCTTTTTGTGCGGGAGTCAGTTCCTGGACAGGTTTGTGGATTGGAAAATCAAACCGGTAGGCATGGATCAGAAGTTCAGACTGCCAGTCCACCATTTTTTCGCTCCGCCAGCAGGCGATGGCATTTTCATAAACAGAAAGTCGTTTGTTAGGTATCACCAGGTCTTCATCAATTCCGATCACGCTGCCAAAACCCTCGCACGTTTTGCAGGCTCCAAACGGATTGTTGAAGCTGAAAAGGTTTTCCGAAGGTTCTTCAAAAGTCATTCCGTCGGCTTCATACCGGTTCGAATAGGTTACACGCCTGTTTTCCGCTCCGGAAATATCTACCATACAATATCCATGACTTTCAAAATAGGCAGTTTGCACAGAATCGGCAATCCGCCCGGGCAATTCATCGTCATCATGTTCGATGGAGAAGCGGTCGACCAGGACAAAGAGTTCTGTGAATTTTTTCTTTCGGATGCCGGCAATCTCATCCAGCCGCATAATTTCGCCATCCAGCATCACCCTTGTGAATCCTTGTTGCATCAGCACCGTGCATTTCGCTGCAAGGTCGCCATTTTTAACATCCAGGTTCAGCGGAGAAAAAATATTGACCATGGAACCTTCCGGAAGTGCCAGGATTTTATCCACAACCGCTGTGACAGTATCGCGGGATACAAGGTTGCCCGAAACCGGTGAATATGTTTTGCCTATGCGCGCAAACAATAACTTCAGGTATTCGTATATTTCAGTGGAAGTACCAACGGTTGACCTGGGATTTGATGTGTTGACTTTTTGTTCGATGGCCACTGCCGGTGAAATTCCCCTGATGTAATCTACATCGGGTTTGCTCATCCTGCCCAGGAACTGGCGGGCATATGAACTCAGGCTCTCGACATACCTCCTTTGCCCGTCGGCATATAAGGTGTCAAAGGCCAGCGATGATTTCCCGGAGCCGGATAATCCCGTAATTACCACGAACTGATTGCGTGGAATAGCAAGGCTGATGTTCTTACGATTATTGACCCGTGCGCCTTTGATGATGATAAAATCCTTTGGGTCCAGTGTGTCTAAATTCATTAATTCCTTTGTTCCTTCATTTTTATTTGGCAAAATTATAAAGAAAACTTGCTTTTTGATTTTTTTTATTTACTTTTGCTGCAACCAAACACGGGAAAATCCCGTTTATCGGTCTGACCTGCGCAGCTCCTGATACCCTGCGCACAACAATAGGAGGGACACTATCGACTTGACTTCTACTCTTTTTTAACTAAAAAAAGGAGGCCCCATGCAAGCCCATGTCATTAGTGATCAGGAGTTAATCGGCAAATATCTTGCCGGACATGAATCCGCCCTTGAACAGCTCATCCGTCGCCATAAAACCCGTGTTTTTGCCTATATTCTCATGGTCGTAAAGGATAAAGAGTTAGCTGAGGATTTATTTCAGGATACATTTATCAAGGTGATCAACACTTTTCGTTCCGGACAATATAAAGAGGAGGGCAAATTCATCCAATGGGTGATGCGCATTGCCCATAACCTGATTATCGATTATTTCCGCAAAGCGAAACGGATTCCTATTGTCGAGAACAACGACGACTATGATATTTTTGACAAGGTGAGAATTCCTGTTGAATCTGTCGAAGATCAACTGATCACCGAGCAGATCCACCGTGATGTGAAAAAACTGATCGATTACCTTCCCAGGGAACAAAAGGAGGTACTGGTAATGCGTCATTACGGAGATATGAGTTTCAAGGATATAGCAGAAGTCACCAACGTCAGCATCAATACAGCCCTTGGAAGAATGCGTTATGCCCTGATCAACCTGCGGAAACTGGTAAAGGAGAAAGAGGTGATCCTCACGGTATAGGTTGCGGATCAATAATTTGCGAAATATTTTTCAACAGGTAAAATATTGAGAAATATATCCCGTTTTTTAGGTATGAATTGTATTTTAAATCTAAATTCGGCCTATGAAGCGAACTGCTACATTTTATTCGTTGACCTCATTACCATCAAGGTTGAACGAAGCTTCTGCGGATAAACGCAGGAGAAGAAAAATCTGTTCTCCCAGCGAATCGGTGATCCGAAACCTGCTCAACTACTCGAAAGCACTTGCCGTACTAAAAACAAATGAAACCGGATACATCAACCTGGTGATGAACTAAATAAAAAACCCCGTTTGTGACGGGGTTTTTTTATGGGTTCCGGATTAAGTATCAGATCCGTTCTTCTTTAATACGGGCTTTCTTACCCTGCAAACCGCGAAGGTAATAAATACGTGCCCTGCGAACAACACCGCGCTTGTTCACATCAATTTTGTCAATAAAAGGAGAGGTGCATGGAAAAATACGCTCAACTCCGATATTTCCTGAAATTTTTCTGACCGTAAAGGTGGTGTTCAAACCTTTGCCGGCACGCTGTAAAACCACGCCCTGGAATGTCTGAATACGTTCTTTGTTTCCTTCCTTGATTTTGTAATGAACTGTGATGGTATCCCCAGCTTTGAAAGAAGGCAATTCATTCTTCTGAATAACTGTCTCTTCGACATATTTCATTATTTCCGCTTTGTTCATGGCTTTGGTCTAATTATAATCATTTACCTGTTAAAAAGTTTGCAAATATATGATTTTTTTTGAAATAAATAGCAGCTAATTGAAAAAAGTACGAAGAAAAACAAGTGCAGTCACGCCTCACATGACAAATGTCACAGGCTGCCTGTCACGTGTCACGCGTCACGTGTCATGCGTCACGTTTCCCCATCCAGCAACCCCGGCCTGCGCTGCCTGGTCCGTTCCATCGATTGTTCGTATTTCCATTGTGCAATCTCCTTGTCATTCCCCGATAACAGTACATCGGGAACTTTAAGGCCACGGAAATCATATGGACGCGTATAAACAGGTGGCGAAAGCAGGTTGTCCTGGTACGAATCGGAAAGTGCCGAGGTCTCATCATTCAGAACTCCAGGAATAATTCTCACAATGGCATCAGTAAGGGTCATGGCTGCCAGTTCGCCGCCGGAGAGCACATAATCACCAACCGATATTTCGCGGGTGATGAAATGGGCCCGGATGCGTTCGTCAATACCTTTGTAATGCCCGCAGAGAATAAGAAGATTCTGTTTGGTCGATAATTGGTTGGCTATGCTTTGGTTCAGCAGTTCCCCGTCGGGACTGAGGTAAATAATTTCATCATATGAGATTTTGGATTTTAATTCCTCGATGGCTTTCACAACCGGTTCAACCATCATCACCATGCCTGCTCCGCCTCCATACGGATAATCATCAACATTTTTATGTTTATTGCCCGACCAGTCGCGGATGTTGTGCAGGTTGATGACCACATGCCCCTTAGCCTGGGCACGTTTCAGGATCGAAAGGCTGAATGGTCCTTCAAACATCTCCGGAAATAAGGTAAGAATATCAATAATCATAAAATTAGCGTTATACCATCACCTCCAGCCCGTCATACGCCAGCCGGATAAAACCGGGCAATTTTTTGTTAACATCTTCATGAAGCCCCACGAAGTGACTTAAATGGGTAAGGAATGCCCTCTCAGGGTTAAGACTCTTCAGGATATCAACTGCTTCACCCACCGAAAAATGGGAAACGTGTTTGGAGTTCCGCAAGGCATTCAAAACGATCACCCTCGATCCCCTGATCTTTTCCAACTCCGGGTCGCTGATGTAACTTGCATCGGTAATATAGGTAAAGTCGCCAACACGAAAACCTGTTACCGGGAGTTTTTCGTGCATTACCAGGATGGGGATGAATTCAATTCCCATGATGGTGAAGGGTTGATCGGCAATCGGGTGGATGGTGAGTTGCGGGGCGCCAAAGTAGCGGGTTTCAGAAAAAATATAGGGAAACTCAATCCTGATGGCTTCCACCACGCGGGGAGTCCCGTAAATATCTATCTTTTTATTGAGTACATAGTTGAAGGCCCGCACATCATCAAGACCGGCAATATGATCGCGATGTTCGTGGGTGAAAATTACTGCATCCAGGTTCATTACCTTTTGACGCAACATCTGGTGCCGGAAATCGGGACCGCAATCAATCACGAAGGTCAACCCGTTCACCTCCAGCATCACCGAGGTGCGCATTCGTTTGTCGCGGAGGTTTGTCGAAACACATACAGGACAATCGCAGGTAATAACCGGCACACCGATTGATGTTCCTGTTCCCAGGAAGGTGACTTTTAGCCTGTCGCTTGGTTTTGTCGGCATCAGAATATCAGTTCGTCAACCTGGTTTCGGTCGATGGTGAGTTGTTTCTTTAAATCCTCAGGATTGGCCAGGTTACGCTCTTCGCGAATCCGCTTGTGAAAAAGAAGTGTCCCGACCTCTCCCTCAATACTGCCATAACTTTCAAGAAGATGAACTTCCACAAGCGTGTCGAGCGGGGAGTCGACATTCTTCCGGATAAAGCACATGGCCCTCGAAAAACTGTCATCTCCGATCACCGTTACAGCATAAACCCCATTGGGCGGTACCAGTTTACAGTCATCTTCAATCCTCAGGGTGTAGCATGGAAAACCGATCTCTTCGAGGGTCGGGCTGCTCTTGCTCAACAACCCCATGATGATATACTGATGGTCGAGATAGGCATTTGCTTTTTGAATGCTGCCAGCCTGGATAGCCTGCCTGATTTTGGTCGAACTTACAGATTCGTTATGGATATCCTGCTCGGGAATCTCTTCCACTTCAAAACCATTGCTGTTGCCAAGTTTTCGCAGCTCACCATAATCTCCTTCACGATTGTGACCGAAATGATGATTAAACCCGATGACAATCATTCGGGAATGAAGCTTGTTCAAAAGGATGTTCTTGACGAAATCGATGGAGGTGATCTTGGAAAACTCAAGGGTGAATTCAACAATGATCAGGTTGTCGAGACCAGCCTTTTGAAGCAGATGGATCTTCTCCCGTTGCGAATTGATCAGGAACAGCTCCTTTCCGGCAGTGTCGGGGTATAACACTTTCCTGGGGTGAGGGTGAAAAGTAATCAATACGGTTTCCCCGCCGATTTCAACCGCAAGTTTTTTTAGCCGTTGCAGGATAACTTTGTGGCCGATATGCACGCCATCAAATGACCCTGTGGTGACAACCGCATTGCGGATTTCACCAATATGGTCAAAATCATAAAAAATTTTCACGTAGTCTTTCTACTTAAACCGTTCATCATTTTTTTTCGCGAAGAAGGCGACTTTTTCCAGGGAGGTAATCATGTCGTACTCCTCGAGATAGACAAAAGGAGGGACATTGAGTGGTTTTGGAGTGAAATTCAGAATCCCTTTAATCCCGGCAAGAACCATCGTTTCTGCTATCTCGGGAGCCTGTTCGGAAGGGACCGCAATGATCCCGATGGAAATATTGTTCTGCTTGATAATGTCCGTCATCTGGCTGATGTGATGGCAGGCTACGCCGTCGTAAACACGGTTTGTTTTTTCCGGGTTCACGTCGAATGCGGCAATGATGGCCAGTTTCGAACGTTTTCCCTTGAAATAGCTGATGATCGCTTTACCAAGGTTGCCAAGACCTACCACGGCAACCCGCTGACCCCGGTCGGAATCAATGATTTTTCCGATCAGTTCGATCAGCTCCTTGATGTCATAACCTTTACGCAGGTTTCCTGAATATCCGATCAGCATCAGGTCACGTCGCACCTGGACAGGTGTAATGTGAAGCATTTGGGCTATTTCATGAGAGAAAACATGGGTTTTCTCCTTTGAAAGGATCATTAACAGCGCACGCCGGTATTGGCTCAACCGTTCAACGGTTTTGTGGGGTAAATTTTTTATAAACATGGCTTATCGATTGGAAGTCTAACATTAAATGTACTGCCTTGATCAGGAATGCTGCTTACTTCGATCTTTCCCGCATAATTTTCAATCAGCTTTTTTACGATGGAAAGTCCCAGTCCGCTGCCCGTTATATTTTTGGTCTTATCATTTTTAATTCGTACGAAATCATCAAATATTTTTTCAAGTTCAACGGGTGACAGGCCGATCCCCGTATCGATCACCCTGATGTTCATACAGCCTTCAAGCTGTTCAATGGTGCAATCTACACTTCCCCCGTCCTTATTGTATTTTATTGCATTGGATATGAGGTTGTTGAAAATTATCTCCATCTCCTCAGCATCAGCCTGAAGCATGACCGGACCGTTATTGTGCAGGTTTAGTTTCACATCGCGCTGAATGGCATATGGCCTCATGGTGTCCATGGCTGTTCTCGCAACCAGCGACAAGTCAACTTCAGTAATATTTCTCTTCGCTTTTCCTGATTCAACACGTGTAAGATCAAGCATATCCAGTATCAGGCTTCGCATCCCTTTGATCCGGTCGAGCGAACGGTCGATCATTATATCATAATCTTCCAGTTTTGTGCCATTTTGGCGCTCCCGTATCATTTTCAGGTATCCTTCGATGGCATTGAGCGGGGCCTTTAGTTCGTGGGAGAGGACCGAAAGAAACGTGAACCTGATCTGTTTACCCGAATCCTGGAGTTTGTTGGTCATCTTTTTGAGAAAGACCCTTTTGGTGATATTCTCAATGGATGATTTTAATTCCTGGGGAGTGAACGGCTTTGGAATGAAATCATAAGCTCCGTCGCTGGTAGCTTTTACAGCCAGTTCGAGGGATGCATAAGAGGTAATCATGACCACGATGATGTTTTTCTGCTTCTTTTTGATGTACTCCAGTACTTCAATTCCCTGTATTCCCGGAAGCTTGTTGTCGAGTAGCAGGATATCCGGCTGGTTTGATTCGATGATCTCGATTCCCTCTTCACCGGTGGGTGCTTCCGTTACATCAAACTCAAAGGCTTCGTCCATAAAAGGGTAATCAACCCTGAAGTTCCGGAGAATCCGTGATATTCCGCTCCGGATACCAGGTTCATCATCGACGACGAGAATTTTTAGTGTTGACATACATTTATTTCACCCCAAAAATAAGTAGAAAAGACTTTGTTAAAACATTAACTGTTATTTTTTAACAGTAAATTTTCAATTTCCTCCTTCAGGCGTTCCGATCGAATGCCTTTATCGAGAAAACGATCGGCTTTTATCCATTTGCGGTTATTTTCATCATTGATGTCGAAGCTGATCCCGGTCTCGGCAGCTACACCCGTTGCAATGATGATCGGAACGTCAGGATATTTCTTCTTCATTTTATAACACAAAATAAAACCACTGTCTTCATTTTCCATCATCAGGTCGAGGATAGCCAGATCGGGTTTCGTCTTTTCAATCAGCTCTTCGGCCTCCTTCTGGCCCTCTGCCGTAATTGTTTTAAAACCGAAATGTTGAATTTTTGCCTGCAATTGCAACAGGTAATCCTGGTCATCGTCAACAAGTAAAATCGTAATATTTCCGGGTTTCATTGGGTGTAAATAAGGTTAAAGTGTTAATTTTTAAGTGTTAAGTCGATGATTACTTACTTTTTATTTGCCTCGTGGGACGGTTATTCTGAAGGTTGTCCCGGTGGGCCCGTGCAGACGGTCGGCATTGGAGTCGACATGGATCTTTCCTTTGTGCATTTTGACAATTCCATAGATCAGTGCGAGTCCTAACCCCGTGCCTTTTCCCATCTCCTTTGTTGTGAAAAATGGAGTGAAAAGTTTGTCCATGTTATCCTTTGGAATGCCTGAACCGGTGTCGGAAACGATGAATGTGACTTCCTCGGCATCCCCTTCTACACTTACCCGGAGAGAGCCTCCTGACGGCATTGCCTCAATGGCGTTCTTTTCAAGATTTGTCATCACCTGCATCATCTGGTCAATGTCAAGTTTAGCCAGGGGATCTGCAATCGTTGAATCAACCGAGCACGTAACATTATCTGGTTTTACAATCGAATTCAGGCTGTGCTGCAGGAACTTTACCACATCCGTTTCAGTCAGATTCACCTGGTTTTTACGGGCAAAATTGAGCAGACCACTCACAATCTTTTTGCATCTTTCGGCCTGTTCAACGATCAGTTTCAGGTCATCGCGAACCCCCTCGCCCTCGGGAGCCTCATCCATGAGTATATTGCTGTACATGGTGATAACACCCAGTGGATTATTCAATTCATGTGCAATTCCGGCTGAAAGCTGCCCCATGTGGGCCAGCTTTTCCGATTGTTTCAGGGCGGCCCTTGCTTTGGCAAGCTTTTCATTCGATACATTGAGGTTGTTGATCGAATCATGCAGCTTTTCGATGGCAAAGGGCAGGCACATCTCTGTCTCGGCCAGCCCCTTTACGATGGCACTTGCATGATCCACGCAAGTATCGTACCCGCAGGCTCCGCAATTAAGATGGTCTTGCGGCGTATACTTGCCCATTGAATGCAATGCATTTAAAACCTCTTCGTTGCTGGGCGCTTCCAGTCTTCGGTCTTCGGGAGTGAAACTCTGCGATAAATCCAGCTTGCTGTACTCTTCAATATCCAAATCCCACGCATCCCTGTCGATGTTCTGAAGTTTTCTGGTCACATATTCCCCGACGGCATTGCTCCTGGCAAACCGCTTTCCGCCAGGGGAGGTTCCCGGGCCCATGATGCATCCTTCGCAGCAAAGCAGCATGAGATGTTTTTTACGGATATACCCCTCTTCAAATTCTTTGATGGCTTCTTTATAGTTGACCTGTCCCTCGGCAATGATAACCCGCTCTTCCGGGATTGACTCCTGGTTGTTGGCGGTATAATACAATCCATGGCTTATGGGGAATATAGCGCCTTTGCCACTGTGCGGCGGGTCGAATTCAGAGGGATCGCTGTTTTCGGGACGGATGTTCAGACTGTCAAACATCTCACGCAACTCTCTGAATGTGAGTACTTCTTCGACTTCGGTCGTTTCTGCCTTCTTTGCAAAACAGGGGCCAATAAAAACGACTTTCAGTTCTTCACCGTGTTTTTTCTTCATCACACGGGTCATTGCCACCATGGGAGATGCGATGGGGGCAAGGTAGGGTACCATATCGGGATGGTAGTGGCGAATGAAATAGACAATTGCCGGGCAATCTGAAGAGATATCCCCCTCATAGTTGCTGTTCTTGATCATCGTCTCGTATTCACGGGCAACTATGTCGGCTCCAAAGGAAACTTCCGTGACAAAATCAAACCCGAGTTTCCTGATCATCCCGACCAATAACCTGTGATCCTGGATTTCTCCAAATTCAGCCGGGAAACTGGGTGCGATGCACGCTGCAATTTTGCTTTTTGATTTGAGAAGTTCATAAACGGCATCCACCGATCGTAAAGGAATCTTGGCTCCCTGGCTGCATACCCTTACGCAGTTTCCACACCCTATGCAACGGTCGTTGATTACTTCGGCCTGCCCGTTCATGATCTTGATGGCTTTCACGGGGCATTCCCGAACACATGTGAAACATACCCGGCACCGGTCCTTAATTGTGAAAACCAGTTGCCGGTGAAACGAATGACTCATGACTCCTCCTTTGTTCTGGAAACATGAAGCAGTTCCCGGTTTCCCTCGCTGCCTGGCTTTGCAAGAAATCTTTCGTACAAATCAATGATGACCGGGTTTTTATGTGCAACCCTGATCATTTCTTCATCATCAATATCATAGATCGATTTCATGCGCGACTTCAGGCTTTTCTCATCCGCGTTCAGCTTTTGACCTCCTCCGTTGATGCAGCCGTTCGGGCAGGCCATCACTTCGATGATGTTAAAGTCTTCACGGCCAGCCTCAACATCGTCAATCAGGGCTTTAACATTTGCCAAACCACTTACGGCAGCAACATTAATCGTCACTTTCCCGATTCTGATTTTCGCTTCTTTTTTCCCTTTCAAGCCGCGCAATTCACTAATTTTCAGCGTACTTAGTTCCTGCCCCGTCATCATATGGTGAATTGTTCTGACCAGCCCTTCCAGGTGTCCGCCCGAAATGCCAAATAAATTTCCCGCAGTACTGCGGATGCCGTAATGGGTATCTCCGGGTTCGGGCTCAAGGTTGCCGAAATCTATCCCGAGCAACCTGATTATCCTTACGAGTTCCCGGGTTGTAATTACAGCATCGACATTTCTTGAGATTCCGTCTTTCATGCGGTCGGTATCAGCTTCGTATTTTTTTGCTGTACAGGGCATTACTGAAACCACAAAGACTTTTTCAACTCTCTGACCTGCAGAACTGGCAATGTAATTCTTGATCAACCGGCCCATCATCTGCTGAGGGGAGGCAGTTGTTGAAAGGTTTGGCAGAAGTTGGGGTTTAACTGCTTCAACATACCTTACCCATGAAGGGCAGCAGGAAGTCAGCAGGGGAATTCTATCATGTTTGCCGAATCGCTCAACGAATTCAGCGGCTTCTTCCATGATGGCAAGATCGGCTGCCATTGAAGTATCGAATACCTGGCGAAATCCCATTTTTTTCAGGGCGGCACGCAGAAGGTTCAGAATATCTTTGCTTGCCTTGATGTTGAAATCTTCCCCGATTGATGCCGGGACAGTGGGGGAGAACTGTATCACTGGAAATAATAGCGGGTTGCTTAGGGCGTCCAGAACAGCCTGCATGGCTGATTTTTCAGCAAGGGCACCAGTGGGACAAACCATGATGCACTGGCCGCACTTAATGCAGGTCTGGGTGTTTAAACCCTTGTTATACGAGGTGCCGATCCTGCTTTCGCTGCCACGGCCAACAACATCGATGGCGGCAACACCGATTACTTCGTCACAAACCCTGATGCACCGGCCGCAAAGAACACATTTTGCAGGATCGCGTTCGATAGACTGGCAGGCCCTATCAATCTGTATATTTTGTCGTTTTCCATGATATTTGCGTTCACGCACATTCATCTCTATTGCAAGGTCCTGCAGACCGCAATTCCTGTTTCGTTCACAGTAAAGGCAATCATCGGGATGGCCTGCAAGCAAAAGTTCGACAAGCACTTTTCTCGCCTTCAATACCCTGGGCGAATGTGTTTTGATTTTCATCCATTCAGTTACCGGGTGTGAACAGGACGGAACAAGTTCAGAAATCCCGTCAACCTCAACCACACACATCCTGCACCCGCCTGTAGGGGAGAATCCGTTCAAATAACACAATGTCGGAACCCGGATTCCAATCCGGTCGAGCACATTCTTGATGGTTTCCCCTCGTTTGGCCGATACCGGCTGATTGTTTATCTCAACATCAAATTGCATTTTCGAGTTTATTTGAAATAAATAGCATTGAACTTGCAGCTGTCAAAACAGATTCCGCAGCCGGTACATTTCGATTCAATGATAAAGTGAGGCAACTTAATTGTGCCGATGATTGCATTCTCAGGGCATTTTTTCTGACAAATATTGCAACCGTTGCATACATCTGTTTCGATGATGAATGTTCTGAGGTCATGGCAAATGCCAGCCTGGCATTTCCGGTCGAAAATATGTTCCTCGAATTCATCCCGGAACCATTTCAACGAGGATAACACAGGATTTGGCGCATTCTGGCCCAGTCCGCAAAGGGAAGTGTCGCGGATTACCTCTGCAAGGCTTTCAAGTTCAATCACTCCTTTAAATCTTTCCAGCGTTTCATGGGTGCTCTCTTCCCTGGGGCGACGGGTTACCTCTTCAAGAATCTGCAGCATGCGCCGGGTTCCTTCACGACATGGGATACATTTCCCGCAACTCTCTTTTTGCAGGAATTCCATAAAGTATTTAGCCAGGTTGACCATGCAGGTGTCATCATCCAGGATGATCAGTCCTCCCAGTCCGATGGTGCAGTCGATGTCAGGCAATGTCTCATATCCGATAGCCGTTTCCAGATTCTGTTTCGGTATGCACACCCCCGAAGGCCCGCCGAGTTGCACAGCTTTGAGGCTCTTTCCGTTTTTCACCCCACCGGCAATTGTGTTCACAATCTCGGCAATGGTAATTCCCATGGGTATTTCAATAAACCCCGTATGGAGCGACTTGCCTGCAATGCTGAAGAGTTTTGTGCCTTTGCTCTCTTTTGTACCGATGGATTTAAACCATGCGGGTCCATTCTCAAGGATGGTTGGAATGTTTGCCAGTGTCTCGATGTTATTTACAATCGTGGGGTGCCCGAACAATCCTTTTTCGGCAGGATAGGGCGGTTTAGCCTGGGGCATGCCACGACGTCCTTCAATACTTGCTATCAGCGCTGTTTCCTCGCCGCATACGAATGCGCCTGCCCCCTGGCGGATATGAATGGTCAGGTTGAAGCCGCTTCCGAAAATATTTTCACCTAGGAAACCATACTCTTTGGACTGTTTGATGGCATTCTCAAGTATGGCAAGAGATTGTGCGTAGTCGGAGCGAATGTAAACATATGCACTGCTCGAGCCAATGGCATAAGCTGCAATGGCAATTCCTTCAATTACGCGATGAGGATCGCCTTCAAGGATCGCACGGTTCATGAATGCCCCGGGGTCACTTTCATCGGCATTGCAGATCAGGTATTTCCTGTCACTTCCGGTTCCAAGGGTAACCATCCATTTTTTTCCCGTGGGATAACCGCCTCCGCCCCGCCCGCGCAACTCACTTTGCTCTACAATTTCGCAGACCTTTTCAGAGGTGTAATTTAATACAGTTTTGTAGAGGGATTTATATCCGCCATGGGCAATGTAATCATCAATCATGTAAGGCGAAATGATCCCCGAATTGCGAAGTATGATCCGCTGCTGCCGGGCAAAATAGGGCAGCTGGTCGATTTGAGGAATATTTGCCCAATCCTCCAGCGAATCCTGTTTATATTGCCCCAGGATGGTCTCCTTGAGCAAAGTACGATGAAAGACTGAATTTAAAAGATCTTCAACCTTGTCCTCTGTGGCATGATGAAAGGATATCCTTGCCTTACCCGGTATCTGAACATCCATTAGTGGCTCGGCCGAACACAGTCCCAAACATCCAACCCTTACAACCTGTCCCTCAAGGTGGTGATCTGTCATGTATTTTTCAACCGCTTTCAAAGTTTTTTCTGCCCCCGCGATCAATCCACAGGTTCCCATACCGATATAGATTACCGGTTGAACTACCCTGGAACGCATGAAGAGTGAAAGTTGCTCACGGGTACCCTTGTCAAATATATTTGAATAATTTTTCAGGATCTTTTCGACCAGAAATTCCTTTGATTCATCGGAGGTCAAGACTGCCATCTTATTCTGTTTTTTCTTTAAGGGAATGGATTATTCTGCTTAACTCAGGTTCGGTAACATGTGTGTAAAAAACATCGTTGATATTGACAATAGGAGCTGATTCACAGGCTCCCATGCAGTTTGAAACTTCAAGACTGAATTTTCGGTCCTTGCTGGTATTGCCCACTTCCACCTTTAACTGTTTTTCAAGTTCATCCAGGTAGGTAGCCGATCCGAATAAGTGACATGCCGTACCCCGGCATATCCTGATATGATACTGACCCTGGGGGTGAAATATGAACTGGTCGTAAAAAGTTGCCACCCCGTACACTTTGTTTAAGGGTAAGTTGAGGTATTTCCCGACCTGCGCAAGAAGCTCATCAGTAAGGTAGCCCTGCTGATTCTGAACGTCCTGCAATATAGGTAGCAATCCATCTTTCTTATTCGCCGGATATTTGGAAAGGATATTTTCCAGAATCTCTTTTGTCATGATAATTCTAAATTCAGAACTGAAGATGATTTTCGTGAATACATCAGCATAATTTTCTTTGCTGCCCTCTGCGATTTCGTTGCGTCACTTTTGTTTAAAATGAACGGCAAAGACCACCGGCCCATTTTCCTTTCGCACCACAAAAATAATAAATATAACTTAGATATGAAATAATTAATTGTGAATTATTTAGCAATGTGAATAAATAAACAAATATCTCACATGCAGATTTGAAGCATTTTTTTTGATAATATGTCATTTCAACCACGGATATTGTTAAATTTGGCGATAATAACGAACCCATGTCCTTAAAGCCCCTATTTCATATTTCCCACGAAGCATGCATCAAATGCTATTCCTGCGTGAGGATCTGTCCGGTTAAGGCGATCCGGGTCGATGTTACCAACGAATTGCCTTCAATCATCCCCGAACGGTGCATCGGATGCGGCAGTTGTTATCGTTCCTGTTCTCCTCATGCCATCTCCTTCAGGAGTTCAATTTCCGAAACCAAGGCGATCCTTGCGTCAGAAAATAAAGTAGCCGCAATCTGCGATCCAACCATTTCAGGTGAATTTCACGACATCACCGATTACAGGAAGTTCGTTGAAATGATCCGGCAACTTGGATTTACATACGTGAACGAAGCATCTTTCGGAGTTGACCTGGTGGCCATGAAGTATAAGACGCTTTTTGAAAATTTCAAGGGAAAATATCACTTTACCGCGAATTGTCCTTCGCTCGTCTCATACATAGAAAAATACTATCCTGAACTGATTTATAACCTGGCCCCGATCGTATCACCCATGGTGGCAACTGCAAAGGTGGTCCGGCAGAAATACGGACAGGATGTCAAGGTCGTTTTTATCGGGCCCTGTATTTCCACCAAGGATGAAGCCCTGAAATTTGACGGAGATGCGAAAATCGATGCGGTGCTCACGTTCGTTGAATTGCGCCAGTTATTCAATGAATTTAATATACGTGAAAGCCACCTGGAGTTTTCCGAATTTGATTCACCGCTCGGACACAAGGGATCCCTATATCCCATTGCCAATGGCTTCCTCCAGGCAGTTGATATCAGTGAAAATTTGCTGACCGGGAGTGTCATCACGACTGAAGGACGGAATAATATGCTTCATGCGGTCAAGGAATTCGACTCCCGGATTGAACTCATCAGGAGAAATTTCAACATTTTCTATGATGAAGGCTGTTTGATGGGACCGGGGACCTCCCCGGGCGGCGAAAAATTTTTAAGGATGACGCTGGTCACCGATTATGCAAACAAGCGATTGACAACTTTTGACAAAGCTACCTGGGAAAACGAAATGGACTCCTTCGCAAATCTTGATCTTTCGCGGCAGTTCGAGCCTGATGACCAGCGGCTCCCCTTGCCTGATAATGAAAAGATCGAAGAGGTTCTGAAAATGATCAATCGCGAAGGCCATATGGATAACGAGGTCGGCTGTGAATCTTGCGGCTATGCGAATTGTCGCGACCTGGCCATAGCCATTTCACAGGGATTGGCCACCACCGAAATGTGCCATGTCTTCAGCGGTCACAACCGCCAGGATTACATCCAAACCCTCCGCACTGCAAATGAAAACCTGGCCAAAACCAAGACCGCGCTTAAAGATTCGGAAGAAAAAGCCAAACATGAACAGGAAGCCCAGAAAGAGTCGGCTGAAATAATTACTACCATGCTTCAGAATTTGTTGTCGGGAGTGGTGATTGTTGACGATAATTTGAAAATATACCAGAGCAACAAGGCATTTATCCGCATTGTTGGTGAAGAGGCTGCGATGATCGATGAGATTATTCCCGGGCTTGTGGGGGCTGACCTTAAGTCGTTGTTACCTGTCCATTTTTACAAGATGTTTTCTTATGTGCTCACTTCAGATGAACCTATCGAGAACAAGGATGTGCAGTTTGGTGAGATCAAACTCGGCGTTTCAATATTTCCGATCCGAAGCCATAAATATGTTGGCGGGATTCTTCGGGATATGTACGTCCCTGAGGTAAGAAAGGAGCAAACCGTCACACGCCTTACTGAAGTGATCGATGAGAATTTTGAAATGGTTCAGAAAATCGCCTACCTTTTAGGCGAAGGTGCCTCTAAAACTGAACAGATGCTTAATTCGGTGATTGACTCATATAAGAACCCGGGGAAGAAATAATTTACGATTTACGATTTACGATTTACGATTTACGATTGGAGTTTAGAATGATTCTGAGAGGTTTGACAGCATCACTTTGTTTAGCGACTATAAATCTAAAATCGTAAATCGTAAATCTAAAATTTCCAGATGGATGAGAAATTTTACATAGAGGTCAATTGTCAGCAAAAATGCCATGGTGAGGCACGTGTTTGCGGGGATGTTTTCATTTCCAGGCGGATCAAGGAGGAAGGAAGGATCATTGTTGTATTGTCTGATGGCATGGGACATGGAATAAAAGCCAACATTCTGGCTACGCTTACGGCCACGCTGGCCGTTAATTTTACCCAGGAGCATAAAAGTGTACAGAAAAGCACGGAAATTATCATGAAGACACTGCCGGTTGACAGTGTAAAGCACTTAAACTACTCGACTTTTACCATTGTTGAAATCGATGTTGAAGGGGAAGTGCGGATACTGGAGTATGAAAATCCCAAAACCCTCGTTTTACGGGGAGCCAGGTTGCACGAACCTGAATGGAACTGTGTGGTATTGGAAGGTGAAAAAAATGAGGGCCGCGAAGTATTGACCACCAAATTCAGACCTCAGAAGGAAGACAGGATCGTCTTTTGTACCGATGGTGTTACCCAATCAGGGCTGGGAAGCGATAAGTACCAGATCGGCTGGGGGCTTGATAACCTTCAGAAATTCGTGGAAGAAACAATCCGGGAGGAGAGTGACATCTCTGCCGTCAAATTAAGTACAAAAGTGATCAATAAGGCAAACCAGAACGATAACTTTCATCCCCTTGATGATATCAGTTGCGGGGTCATCTATTTTCGCGATCCCCGAAAATTGATGATTTTCTCCGGACCGCCGCAGGACCCGGCAAATGATGTAATGTTCACCGGGTTGCTGAAACAGTTTGACGGAAAGAAAATCATTTGCGGAGCGACCACAGGCGACATGGTTGCACGAGAATGGGGCGAAAAGATTACCGATAGCAATGAAATGCCGGACCCCGACCTGCCACCGGTCTCGTATATGAATGGCATAGACCTGATTACAGAGGGAATCCTCACACTGAGCAAAGTCAGTGAACTTCTGAAAAAATACAACAACAACTATCAGCTCGGGAAAGGCCCGGCCGATGAAATTGTAAGGTATCTCCTTGACAGTGACGAGATTCAATTTCTGGTTGGTACAAATATCAATACGGCTCACCAGGATCCGTCGATGCCGGTTGAACTTGAACTGCGACGAACAGTGGTTCACCGCATTACCCGTACACTTGAGGAAAAATTCTTAAAAGAGGTGACGATGAAATTCTTTTAACTTTTCTTTTTCTTTTTTTTCTTGCCTGCCCATTCTTCACTGCCGGAAAAAGGATTGGCGCCTTTTGATTTTATCCAGGATTTGATCTCCTGGTCTTTATTCTCCGGTAATTCCTTTCCCTTTTTAAAGTCAGATCCGGTCTTTCCTTTTTTGAAATCCGGGGCACCTTTGCCCTTTTTATAATCACCGCCATCTTTGAATTTCCCCTTCTCTTTGAAAGAACGGCGTTCAGTTGCATTTACCTGCGATTCGCCCTTGGCGATGCCAACAGAGAGGCTGGCGCCTTTGAAATCAGCTTCACTCAATGATTCCGTAAGAAATTTAGCATATTCGGTGTCGACTTCAAACACTCCGTCATTTTTCCCCAGAGTTATCTCCCCGATACGGATCCTTTTTCCCGGACTGTTGGCATTGATGAGTTCAATGAGGTTGTTGGGATAAAGCCCGTCTCCTTTCCCGGCATTGATCACGAGTCGTGTGAATGATGTCACCTCCTTACCGGAATCCTTACGGCCTCCTTTGTCGCGGAAAGATTCCTTGCCGCCCCTGTCGCGGTAGGATTCCTTTCCGCCTTTATCCCGGAACGATTCATGTCCTTTTTCTTCAAATACATTGATGTCTTTGGCATTGCGGTAATATTCGAGGAACCGGTTAAATTCCAGTGCGACGAAACGTTTGATGACATCTTCTTTTTCGAGCCATTCTAGTTTTTTGTAAATGGCCGGAAGGAAAGGATCAATGTCTGAATTTTCAATCTCAACATTTTCCATCTTGTTGATGAGATTAAACAGCTGTTTCTCGCAAATTTCACGCCCGCCGGGCACTTTTGCAGCAATGAATGACTTGTTGATCAGCTTTTCAATCTGCCTGATAAGGTGCTTTTCCTTCAGGTTAATGATGGCGATGGATGTTCCTGCCTTGCCTGCACGTCCTGTTCTTCCGCTGCGATGGGTATAAGCTGAAAGATCATCCGGCAGGGCATAATTGATGATATGGGTCAGGTCGTTTACATCCAGACCGCGTGCTGCAACATCCGTGGCGACCAGCAACTGAACATGGCGGATCCTGAATTTCTGCATCACACTGTCGCGTTGTACCTGCGACAGGTCGCCATGGAGTGCTTCAGCATTATAGCCATCACCGATCAGCTTGTCGGCAATCTCTTGCGTATCGATACGTGTGCGGCAGAAAACGATGCCATAAATGGATGGGTAAAAGTCAACGATGCGCTTGAGAGCGGTATATTTATCCCTGGCGTGGACGGTATAATAAACATGCTTGATGTTTTCAGCGCCGGAATTGCGGTTTCCAATGGTGATCTCAACCGGATTGTTCATGTATTTTTTTGCAATCACCGCGACCTCCCTGGGCATGGTGGCAGAAAACAGAAGGGTGCTCCTGCTTTCCGGCACTTCGGCAAGAATATCGTTGATGCTGTCGAGGAAGCCCATGTTGAGCATCTCATCCGCCTCATCAAGAACTACTGAATGCACATCCCGCAATTTGATTGCTTTTCTATGCATCAGGTCAATTAAGCGTCCGGGAGTTGCAACAACGATCTGAACACCCCTTTTCAATGCTTTGATCTGAACATCATAACTGCTTCCTCCATAGACCGGGAGGACATGGAGGTTGTCGATATATTTGGCATAATCATTGAGGTCGCCGGCAATCTGAACGCAAAGTTCCCTTGTCGGGCAAAGGATCAATGCCTGCGGAAGGGAATTTCCGGTGTCGATCTGCTGGATAAGAGGTAGCCCGTAAGCTGCCGTTTTTCCTGTCCCTGTCTGGGCAAGGGCAACAATGTCTGTCTTTTCACCCAAAAGGAGCGGAATAACCTTTTCCTGAACAGGCATTGGAACTTCAAAACCAAGGTCCACGAGGGCCAGCACAATTTCTTTGCTGATACCCAATTCTTCAAATGTAATCATCTGATATTTTTATTGTGTGCTTTCGGGATTTCCGGGGTATGCTCAAACCAGGTGCAACCTGATAGAAGGGCTGTGCCAATGGCACGATGCCTGTAGATTGTGCGGGCGGGAAATGTAAATCAGACTTATCTGACCTCAAACACTGATTATTAAGCGGCAAAGATACGGTTTTATTTTGGATTTTGGATTTCACCGCAGGTTGTCCATTTTTTAGTTGAAATTTGACTCACTTTTATAAGGATTCTACCCACTTCTATAAGGATTCTACATGCAGTCTGCCTGCCGGCCAGGTGTTATTTTAGGATCTGAAACCATCACTGGCCCCGCTGAAAAAGGAAGATCACCGGATTGTAGCTGTTTTGGTTGATTTTGCAAAAACCCAGCTAAAATTGAATGAGATTTTGAAAAATGCCGCGTTACTGTAAGAACCATCAGGCCGGAAGTATAAAAAAAAGCCGTCTGCAAATGGACGGCTTCAGATAAAAAGTGCAAACAAGCGGGTTAACCCATTCTTACGACAAGGTCGGCCAGTCGCTGTGAATATCCGTTTTCGTTGTCATACCAGGAAATAACCTTCACCATGTTGCCACCGATGACCTTGGTGAGTTCAGAATCATAGATGGATGAATGTGGATTTCCGATGATATCGCAGCTTACAAGTGGCTCGTCGAGATATTGCAGAATTCCTTTCATAGGGCCATTGGCTGCGGCTTTCATGGCTGCGTGAATTTCCTCTTTGGTCACGTCGCGGTTCATCTCGCAGGTAAGATCAACGATGGATGCATCAGGTGTCGGGACTCGCAGGGAAAATCCGTCCATCTTTCCATCTAATTCAGGAATTACCAGTCCGATGGCTTTGGCAGCACCTGTTTTGGTCGGGATGATCGACAAGGCGGCTGCACGGGCGCGGCGGAGATCCTTATGTGGTGAGTCGAGGATGATCTGGTCATTGGTGTAGCTGTGGATGGTATTCATCAGCCCCTTTTTAATTCCAAAACTGTCGTTCAGCACTTTGGCAATGGGGGCAAGGCAGTTTGTGGTACACGATGCATTGGAAATAAGTTTCATTTCTGGGGTGAGGGTATTGTCATTTACGCCAAGGACGATCGTGGCATCTACATCATCCTTGTTGTCAGAAGGTACCGACAATAATACTTTTTTTGCGCCGGCAGTCAGATGTTTGCTCAACTTTTCACGTGTCCGGAAAATCCCGGTGCATTCGATCACAATTTCAACACCCAGTGCAGCCCATGGAAGATTGGCAGGATCTTTCTCGGCCATTACCTTTAACTTTTTTCCATTCACAACAAGACTATCGCCATCAATGGCAACCTCTCCGGGAAATTTCCCATGAACAGAATCATATTTTAAAAGATGAGCCAGTGTTTTGGCATCAGTAAGATCATTGATTGCAACAACCTCCACATTGCTTTTAGCTAACACCGCACGGTAGGTCAGACGTCCGATGCGCCCAAATCCGTTAATTCCAACTTTGATTGTTCCCATAAGATATTTGATTTTGAATTGAATGAACTTTATAACGATTGACCGGCAAAATTACGGATTTTAACTTTATCAAAAAACAGGACCGCCTAATTCTTTAAATCGTAAATCAAAAATCTAAAATCGTAAATCTAAAATCGTATATCGTAAATATTTAGCGTAATTTTGCCGGGGTTCTGAACTTCAATCAATCTTTTAATGTCAAATACAAAGTACATATTCGTCACAGGCGGAGTTACCTCTTCTTTGGGTAAAGGGATTATCTCCTCCTCCATTGCCAAACTGTTGGTTGCACGCGGGTTCTCGGTAACCATCCAAAAACTTGATCCATATATTAATATCGACCCCGGCACGCTCAACCCATACGAGCATGGTGAGTGTTTCGTTACCGAAGATGGTGCTGAAACAGACCTTGACCTTGGCCATTATGAGCGTTTCTCGAATGTGCCTACATCGCAGGCAAACAATGTTACAACAGGGGTGATTTACCAGTCGGTGATAACCAAGGAACGGCAGGGCGAATACCTGGGGGAGACGGTACAGGTAATCCCGCACATTACCGATGAAATAAAATACCGTATCAAGATGCTTGCGAACCGGGGGGATTACGATTTTATCATTACAGAGATTGGCGGTACAGTTGGTGACATCGAGTCGCTTCCATTTATCGAAGCTGTTCGTCAGCTGAGGTGGGAACTGGGCCGCAATTGCGTGGTGGTTCATCTTACCCTTGTACCTTACCTTGCCGCGGCTGGTGAACTGAAAACCAAGCCTACGCAGCATTCTGTAAAGACTTTACTGGAGTCGGGGGTACAGCCCGATATCATTGTTTGCCGTACAGAGAAGCACCTCTCCGAAGGCATTCGTAATAAAATTGCCTTGTTCTGCAATGTCAGTCCCACATCAGTTATTGAATCCATTGATGCTGAATCAATTTACGAAGTGCCCATCCTGATGCGGGAGGAAAACCTCGACCTGGAAATTCTCAAGAAAACTGAAATGCCTTGTGACCAGGAACCTGACCTGACCGACTGGGAACAGTTTTTATATGCCCTCAAACATCCCTCCGGTGAAGTCAATATTGGTCTGGTCGGAAAATATGTTGAACTGAAAGATGCCTATAAATCGATCAACGAATCCTTCATCCATGCGGGGACCTCAAATGGTGTGCGGGTGAAGGTGCAAACGTTTCATTCTGAATTTCTCAATGATTCAAATGTTGCCGAAAAGTTGGGTAAGCTGGATGGAATCCTGGTGGCTCCCGGGTTCGGTGAGCGCGGGATTGAAGGTAAAATTGCGGCTATCCGGTTTGCAAGGGAACAGAAAATACCTTTTTTCGGGATATGCCTTGGCATGCAATGCGCGGTCATTGAATTTGGCCGGAATGTTCTTGGATATGTGAGCGCCCATTCCACTGAATTTAATAAACTAACACCCTATCCGGTCATCGATATGATGGAGATGCAAAAAAAGATTGCCGGCCTTGGAGGCACCATGAGGCTTGGATCTTTTCCTTGCAAACTGAAACCCGGATCTAAAGTTTACCCTGTTTACCAGCAGGAAAATATCAATGAGCGCCACCGCCACAGGTTTGAATTCAACAATGAATACATGGAGGCTTACAGCAAAGCGGGCATGAAATCAGTTGGTTTAAATCAAAAAGACAACCTGGTCGAGATCATCGAACTTGAAAATCATCCCTGGTTTATCGGGGTTCAGTTTCACCCCGAATATAAAAGTACGGTTGCACGCCCGCACCCGCTTTTCGTAAGTTTTGTAAAAGCAGCAAAGGATTACGCTGACAGATAATAAGATTTTTGTACTTTTGCACCCATTTTTCCAATCCCTGCTATGAATAAAAACACCATTATTGGCCTTGTCCTGATTTTCGGAATCTTCATTGGTTACAGTTACCTGGTAAGCCCTTCACCGGAACAACTGATGAAGCAAAAGCATAAGGCCGACTCGATTTACATTGCCAGCCAGGCCAAACGTGATTCTGACATCAAATCACTGGCACGTGACCGTGCCCTGGAAGTTGCGAAAGCAAAAGAGAAAGTGCTTTCGAGCGGGAAAAAACTGGATTCCGCGACCGTACTGCGTCTCACCATGAAAGATGAACTGGGTGCCTTTGCAAATGCAGCAGTTGGGAAGGACACTTCATATATTATTGAAAATGATGTTTTCAAACTGAAAATTTCAAGCTTAGGTGGAAAAATTTCACGGGTTGAACTTAAAAATTATCTTACCTGGGACAAACGTCCCCTCGAAATACTGAACAATGATTCACTTCAGTTTGGACTTTCCTTCTTTTCAAACAATCGCATCATCAATACCAACAGGCTCTATTTTCAACCATTTTGGCCTGATGTGAAAAACGCCGGCCAGCCGCTGATCAGAATCACCGGGAAAGATTCAGTCCGATTCGGCATGCGCTTATTCATGGCAGCCTCGGATACCACCGTCGACCCTGGAAAGTACATTGAATATATTTATACAGTGAAGGGGAACGAATACATGTTGAGATATAGTGTGAAGTTTGTCAACATGTCCGGTTTTGTCGATCCCGCTACCAAATACCTTGTGCTGAACTGGAATGACAACCTCATACGTCAGGAGAAAAGCGTCAAGATGGAACGGATGAGTTCCGGTCTGTTTTACAAATATGCCGAGGATAAAGTGGACAATCTTTCTGAGGCGAAGGATGAAGAAAAAATCCTGAAGAACGAACGGCTCAAGTGGTTCTCATTTAAACAGCAGTTCTTTTCAAGTACTTTGATTGCCGATGATTTTTTCAGTGATCCGAAATTAAAGTCGGCAACACTGACTGGTGGAAACCACTACCTGAAATCGATGACGGTTGAAGTTGGAATACCATTCATTCCGAAGGAAAATAAGGCGGTTTCCATGTCGATGTACTTTGGCCCCAACAAATACTACGGGTTGAAAAAGTACAACCAGGACCTCGAGAAACAGATCCCGCTCGGATGGGGCTTTTTCCTCATGGCCTGGATCAATATCTACGCGGTTATTCCTGTTTTTACATTTTTTGGAAACTTTGGCTGGAATTATGGCATCATCATTTTGATCCTGACTATCCTGTTGAAAACCATCCTTTTCCCGATCGCCTTCAAGACCTACAAATCATCGGCAAAGATGCGGGTACTGAAACCGGAAATCGATGAACTGACCAAGAAATTTCCGAAGAAGGAGGATGCCATGAAGAAGCAGTCAGCCACCATGGAATTGTACAAGAAAGCAGGTGTGAACCCAATGGCCGGTTGTATCCCATTGCTGCTGCAGATGCCTATCCTCATTGCGATGTTCCGGTTCTTCCCATCTTCCATCGAACTGCGCCAGCAGGCATTCTTATGGGCGAAAGACCTGTCATCCTATGATTCCATTTATACTTTTCCGGGTGGTTTTTCCATTCCTTATTATGGCGACCACATCAGCCTGTTTGCGCTCCTTATGACCATATCCAGCGTAATCTATACCAGGATCAACGACCAGATGATGGGCTCACAGCAATCACAGATGCCTGGCATGAAAACAATGATGTACTTCATGCCCGTGATGTTCCTCTTCTGGTTCAACGACTATTCTTCGGGGTTGAGCTACTATTATCTCCTGGCCAACCTTCTCACTTTTGCGCAGATTTATATCATCAGAGCCACCATTGATGAGAAAAAACTTCACCTGCAAATTGAAGCCAATAAGAAAAAAACACTTAAAAAATCAGGTTTCCAGAAGCGCCTTGAGGATATGGCTAAAAAACGGGGTTATCCGGTAAAGAAGTAATTTACGATTTACGATTTACGATTTACGATTTACGATTTACGATTTTGCAATGATCAGCCTAAGCACCAAATCTAAAATCTAAAATCTAAAATCGTAAATCTAAAATCGCACATAGTGGTTGGGATCGCGGTTAATGAATGTTAAAAATTTCAACAGCCCTTCCATCTTTTTTTCGTCAAGTTCAAAGGAGATATTGCGCTCAAGATAGGAAAGACAATCAGTGCAGGCAGGCAACGTGTCGCGGAAATATTCTAAACATTCACGCTTGTGGCTGATACCGTATGCAAGTGCCTGCGAGAACTGTATTTGTATGTCGTCAGGTAACTTTTCACGAGAAACCCATACCGCGAATACAAATGGTAGCCCTGAGAAATTGATCCAGGTTTCGGCCAGGTCATAAACATAAGGAAAACCTGTTTGAAGTTCAAAGGTTTTGTCTCCGATAGCTACTAACGATTCGAAATTATTCCCGGAATCAGATTGCCCTGGTTTCAGGCTTACCCATTCAGGGTCGATGTGCCAGTGATAATCTGCAAGTACTTTGACCAGTGCAACAGAGGTCCGGGAATCAAAATCAAGGTATACACGACGGATTTTTTCCACCGGAACCCTGGACAATAGCAATACGGTTTTTACTTCCCTCACTGCACCAATGCAAAATCCGGAAATCAGGTTAGGTTCATGGATTTCATGCAATGCTCCAACAGGAACAAGCGCAATGTCAACAGCCCCGTTCTTCAACTTCTCGGCACAAATCGAAGGAACATCCAGCTCAAGACTGAAATTTTGCAGGAATCCTGACTCCCTTATCCCATAGACAAACGGGAAGGTGTTCAGGTAAGAGACGGCAGATATTTTCAACAATTTCATATTCGGATTTTATCAAGCAAAAGTAGTGGATTTGTGAATACCTGCCCGTTATATCCAAATTTCTTTATCTTTGCGGCTCAAAATGCGTTACCTGACTTGAAAAAAATACTGATATATTCAATCCTGGCCTTGTTCCTGTTCAATTCCATGGGATATTATTGCCTGTTTGAATTGAACAGGTTTCTTGCCAGGAAAGAAATGAAATTGTCAATTCAGCAGGAACCGGTATCCCTGATTATCCTGAAAATTGCTGATCCAGAACATGATCACGATTTCCATCGCACCGACGGGAAGGAAATCGAATACAAGTCTGAACTTTATGATGTGGTTCGTGAAATTACCCATGGCAGGAACCGGGTATTTATCTGTGTGCATGATTCAAAAGAGGAAGGCCTTTACTCTGGGTTAAAAATGGTGCATGTTCTTAAAATTCAGCTGGCCTTGTGGGAGCATCTCATCAAGGTCACGTTTCCTGAACCCCCGGTTTTGGTCGCCAATATTTCTGTCTCTGATTTGATTTTTCCATTTTTCAGGGTTCCCCTGGAATCCTCGCTGGTTCCTACATGGAGCCCTCCTCCTGAACAATCTTAATTACTGATTATTTTTTTGATTACCCATTCAACCCTGATAAGGGTTGTGGCTATTATTTTATGTTTAACCAAAAATAAATCAAGTATATTATGAGAATTCTGAAATTTACAATAATAGCGTTGTTCGTGCTGTCATTTCAATCAATTTTTTCCCAGAAGAACACACCTGATACAACGATAAACAAGCAAATCGATCTGAATACAGTTGAAGTAACGGCTACTTCCAATCCTAATAAAGCAATTTTAAATCAACCTGTTTCCATTGTCAAACTGAATAAAATTGAATTGACACGTGGACTGGGATTATACCTTGATGATGTTATAAATACCAATGTTCCCGGCGTTCTGATGGAAAGACGAACTGTTTCTGCCGGGCAGCAATTTAATATCCGTGGCTATGGAAACGGAATCAGGGGAACCAATGGCGTTAACAGCAATTTTGATGGCCAGGGTTCAAAAGTTTACCTGAACGGCATTCCGGTCACCGATGCTGAAGGAATTACCCTGATGGACGATATTGATTTCGGATCAATCGGAAATGTAGAAGTAACCAAAGGTCCTGCCGGCACCTTATACGGGCTGGCCATTGCAGGTGTAATTAACCTCCAGACGCAAAAAGCTGAAAAGGGAAAAATTTCTGTAGGCCAGGATGTTTTATTTGGAAGCTATGGACAGCGTCGTTACACAACCCATATCCAGATTGGCGGAGAAAACTCATCACTCATGGTTAATTACGGACACCAGGAATATGATGGTTTTATCGTTCACACAGCATCTCACAAGGACTTTGTAAACCTGATCGGTGATTTCCAGGTGAATGAGAAGCAATATGTTTCTGCTTATTTTGGATACAGCAACAGCTACGATGAAAGGCAGGGAGAATTGACCATTGATCAATACAATTCGTTTGATTATTCAGGGAACCCGGCCTATATCAAAAACAATGCACATTCTAACGTCATCAGTTTCAGGGCCGGATTGCTGCATACTTATAATTTCAGTAAGAGTTTCTCAAACAGTACCTCGGTATTTGGATGCGGTATCAGCAATAATGCCAGTTCAGCAGGTGGATGGACGGATAAAGATCCCGTGAATTACGGAGCACGGACCACTTTCAACCTTAAAATTGCGCTTGGCGAAAAAACAAGACTTAACGGAATCGTAGGAGGGGAACTTCAGCAGCAATATGCGCAGGTTATAGGCTACAATATGATTGCCAGCCCCGATACTACCAATCCGGATGCTTACAACGTGATCGGATCCATGAGAAGCAACCAGGCTTACCGTACCACAACAGGATCCCTGTTCACCGAATGGTCCCTTGTGCTGCCCCATGATCTCACCGTGACTGCAGGAATTGGATGGAGCACCATGAATATCAACCTGAATGACCGTTTTTATGTTGCCAACAGCACAAAACCGACAAATTATGAGAAAACTTACAATGGTATGTTCTCACCCCATGTTGCCATCAACAAGGTATTTAATAAGCATTTTTCAGTATACGCTTCCTACTGCAAGGGATATAAGGCACCAGTAAGTTCCTATTTTTTCATCCCAACCACGGGTCAGGTTAATACCAACCTGAAACCTGAAATAGGAAACCAGTTTGAAATCGGAACAAAAGGAGATCTCCTGGACGGAAAACTGCACTATGAAATCGCCTTGTTTGATGCAGTGTTTTCGGATAAAATGACGACGGTTGCCGTGCCACTCGACCCTCCCGCAGTGGGAACGGCATATTCCTATATCGTAAACAGGGGCAGCCAGGATGATAAAGGGATTGAACTGCTGATCAAATATACCGTTTACCGGTCCAATAACGGTTTCTTCAAGGCAGTGAGTCCGTTTGCAAACTTCACCTATTCGAACTTTGTATATTCAGGATATACCTATCAATCTCTGAGTTCTGACAAAAAAAGCATGGTTGAAGTTGACTATAGCGGAAATGCTGTTGCAGGTGTGTCTCCGGTTACTGCCAATGCCGGGCTTGATGTTTTTACAAAAATCGGTCTTTACGGGAATATCAATTATTCCTACAAGGATGCGATGCCATTCTCCTCCGACGGTTTGAATAAAACAAAGGCTTACGGCCTGTTGAATTCGAAGATTGGATTCCAGCATTCACTCTGGCACTTTGATTTTGATGTTTATGCAGGTGCTGTTAATATGACCGGTACCCAGTATTATACCATGGTCTTCCTTAACCAGTTGCCGGATGCTTATATGCCGGCTCCAAATAAGATCAACTTCTTCGGTGGAATAAACCTGAAGTATACATTTTAACAATTAACGCAAAAAGAGGCGGCCAGTGATAAAGTCGCCTCTTTTTTAAAAATATCATGATGAAATCAGCCGGAATTCTTGTTATTGCTTTGCTATTATTATCCGGATGCGGCCGTTTCGGCAACAAAGATGAGAAACCGGCTCAAAAAAGCAGGATCGTTTGTATTTCAAAACAATACAGTGAAATTATTTATGCTTTGAAGGCCCAGAAGGATATTGTAGCCGTGGATGTATCCAGTACCTTTCCTCCTGAAATCAAAAAACTGCCTACCATCGGGTATCACAGGGCTTTGAGTGTAGAAGGCATTCTTGCCGTCAGGCCAACGCTGATCCTCCAGGATAATAACATAGGACCGGAACATGTTGTGAAACAGTTGAATGATCTGAAGATCCCGATGAAAAATTTTGGTAAATACCAAAACACAATACCCGGAACGGATTCATTAATCAGGGAGATGGGTGCCTGGTTTCACCAGGAGAAGCGCGCCGACTCCCTGTGCATAAAATTGGACAACGATATGAAAACCGCCACCGAAAGTGTTAAGCAATACAGGAATCCCGTGAAGGTTCTGATCATCCATTTCGGCCAGGCCTCCAACATGTACCTTGTCATGACCAAAAAGAATACTGCCGCCACGATGATCGAATGGGCCGGCGGAACGATGGCTGTTGACGACGAAAAGGGGATGAAGCAAATTTCCCCTGAAGTTGTAGCAGCTTCAGATCCGGATGTAATTCTGCTGACCGATTTTGGATATGACCGTCTTGGGGGGGCACCTGAAAAAATCAGGGAGTTGCCTGGTGTAGCCTCCACCAAAGCATATAAAAATCACAGGATTTTCCGCATTGAGGAACACGATGTCGTTTACATAGGACCACGAACCGGGCAAAATGTATTGCTGATACAGAAACTGATCCATCAGGATGGGCAAACCAGGTAATCACTATACAGGAACAACTTCGTTCCTTCTTGTTCTGCTTATTATATTTGTGCTGCTATCCATGTGCTATGGAGCAGTCAACATCAGCATGGATGAGATTTTTTCTGCTTTCGGCAAATGGCTGAATGATTCAGAGAATATGACCCTTAATGAACGGATATTTATGGAAATCCGTTTCCCCCGTACGTTGTTATGTGTTTTTGTAGGTGCAACCCTCGCGGTTGGAGGAGTATTGCTGCAGGCATTGTTCCGAAACCCGATTGTTGAACCTGGTTTGGTTGGAACATCAAGCGGGGCAGCCTTTGGAGCTGCACTCTATTTTGTGCTTGGAGGGGTTTTCAAATATAATGCCGGTGAATGGACCCTGCCTTTTGCAGCCTGTTCGGGAGGGGTAATTTCCACGGCCCTGGTCTTTTTTCTTTCCCGGTCAAGGCAAACAGGAAAAAGCTCCATCGTTGCCCTATTGTTAACCGGCATCGCGATTAATGCACTGTTTTTAAGCGGTGTCGGTTTTCTATCCTATATAGCACGAGATCCGCAGGCGCGCTCGATCACTTTCTGGAACCTGGGAACTTTATCGGGCGCAAACTGGCATTCGGTTATTATTACCGGGACAACGACCGTAATCTGCATTCTGGTGGCCCTTCAATATGCCAAACACCTGAATGCCCTGATGATCGGGGAAGACGAGGCGCAATACCTGGGAATCAATATTAAACGGTTAAAGTTTACAGTTCTGTTAATCAATGTTTTCATGGTGGCAATAGCAACTGCTTTCGTTGGTGTGATCAGTTTTGTCGGTTTGATAGTTCCGCACCTGCTCCGTATCATCAATGGATCCGATAATCGTTTCCTGATACGTAACGGTGCATTGCTTGGTGCCATCCTCCTAAGTGTAGCCGACCTTACCGCAAGAATGTTGCTGAAGCCTGCTGAATTGCCCATTGGCATCGTGACATCTGTAATTGGGGTGCCCGTATTTATTTTGCTATTACGCAGGAAAAACTACTTTTTTTAGAATGCTGACCGCGAAACATATCACCTGCCGGATTGGCAGTAAAGTGCTTCTGGATGATGTATCGGTAAACTTTGAGGCTGGAAAGCTTAATTTGATTATCGGACCCAATGGTGCTGGAAAATCTACACTTGTTAAAGTAATCTGTAACCAGATTCGTCCGCATGATCCGGGTTCGGTTTTTTATGGGGATAAAAATATTGCTTCGGCTTCAATCAAAGAATTGGCATGTATTCGTTCAGTATTATCCCAGAATATAGAACTGGCCTTCCCGTTAACAGTGACCGAAGTTGTCATGATGGGAAGATATCCTCATTTTACAGGAAAGCCGGAGCACAAAGATCTGGTTGCCTGCGATGAAGCTATGAAATTCTTTGATGTATCCGACCTGGCTGGCAGAAACTACATGACCCTGAGCGGGGGTGAGAAGCAACGTGTCCAGTTTGCACGGGTAATTTCGCAAATCTGGTTTCCTGTTGCTGGTAGTTGCAGGTATTTGATCCTGGATGAACCTCTCACTTTTCTGGACGTTCACTACCAGTTCGATTTTATGCACAAACTAATGACTCTTTTGAAAAACGACGACATGGTGGTTGTTGGTGTCGTTCACGATTTGAATCTGGCGGCAAGGTTCGCTGATAAGATTGTATTGCTCAACGAAGGGAAAGTTCTGGCCTGTGGCAATAAACATGAGGTATTGTCAAAGGAGAATATAAAGACTGCTTACCGGCTTGAACCGGTAATCCATTATGAGAATAATGAAATGTACTTATTCTTCAGTTAAAGGAAATGTAATCATTTTGCCGTTGTCACGATCCTCCCCTGGAAATATCCATTAATGATTTCCAGGCTGTCATGGGCACCTGACCTCAGCCATCCGGAGAAAGTGGCCTTCGCCCATCCTCCCTGGCCTTCCCATACAGAAAGCATAACCTGCACAGATGAATTAGTCATGTCATATCTGACCCCAAGGTCATTCAGGTAATACACTTCGAAACCTGCATCGCCGCTTTGGTATATATGTGCGGTGGATGGGGGGTCTGGAAAGCTGAATTTGATCAGATTGGTTTCCTGCAAATCGCTGTCATAATAAAATTCTCCACAATAAGCCGATGAGGTACACGAATTTTTTGAGAATTTGCTCGATGAATTATATATGTGTTTTACTCCCTTTATCGAAAAAGTGGCATATGGGAGAGGCTCAGCCGAAGGAGTTTCTTTTTTCTTACATGAAATGAAAGATAAAAGAATCAGCGAAATTGTGAATAGTACAAAGATTCTCATCCTAATACGTTTTTAAAAGCGGATAATGAAGAATTTACTATTAAGTGCCGGTGTTCCGACCATTACCTGAACTGATTTCCAGCAACTGCTTATGTATGGAAAGAACCTGGGGTATGACCATTTCAGAACCGTCATTGCGGATCACGAAATCGGATAACCTTGATTTTTCTGCATCATCAAATTGAAATTGCATGCGTCTCAACACGGAATGGCCGTCGATATTGTCACGTTTAATGACCCGATCGATGGCTGTTTCTTTGGGGCATGATATATGAATAACGTAATCATATTCTGCCCTGATTCCGCTTTCAAAGATGATTGCGGATTCCTGGAGCACATAGGGTTGTTGCGGATGCAGCGAAGCCCAGCTGCGGAAGTCGCGTATGATCCTCGGGTGCAGTATTGAATTCAACAGCTTAAGCGCATGTTCATCTGTGAAAACAATGGATGCAAGTGATCTTCTGTTTATTTCCTGGCCATTCGACAGAATTCCATAACCAAAATGCCTCAGGATTTCATTTTTTACGGATGGATCATCCAGGAATTTTTTGGATTCTTCATCTGCATTATAAACAGGGATGCCCAGGATGGAAAAGACCCTGGCTATCACTGTTTTTCCACTCCCGATATTTCCGGTCAGGCCGATTTTAAGCATCCCGTCATTTAGTTTTAAAATTACTTCTGCTAGGAGTATGATGTTTTACAAAGCTGTCTGGATGTCTGAGCACGGTATCCCTGGCTGATGCCTCCGGATGAATCGCGTCGGTTGGGCCACCAGGAGTTCCTTTTTTTACAGCCTGTTTTTCAAACTCGAAAAACAGAGTGTCGGGAGAAACGAAATAAACATCACTTGGAAAATTCGTCTGTGAGATGATCTCCTTCCCAAGCCGGTTGGTTAGCAAATAGCCCAGGGTACGTTCACCCAGATACCTCAAACGCACATTGCGCAAACTTACTTCATATTCCCGGTATTGCCGGATGATGAACTGTTCTGAGAAAAAATCGAACCCCTGGATCTTGATCCGCAGGTTTATAGTCGAATCATAACTTGCTATCATTCTCAGGTTCGAAGGAACCTGCGTGTAATTGAGATGGTACTCAACTGAATAATAATAATCCTTGGAAAGCCGCACCAAAGCCCAGATAAATATGGAAAGCACCAGGCAAACCAAAAATATATACAATTGGTTCCTGAACTTCTCACTGCGGCGTTGCCGGGCATTTCCGATGAATTCAAGGAAATCGGATTTCATCGGTCATGGATTATCAATGGTTACTTTGCCTCGATGGTTTGGCTGTTGTCCATTGCAACAGCAGATTTCTCAATGCGGAGCCTCACATTGTTTTCAACTTCGATCGTAACAGTGGTTTCCTGGATTTCAACAATTCGGCCGTGTATTCCTCCAATGGTAATCACTTTCTGCCCTTTTTGAAGCCCCTCCTTGAATTTTTTCTGATCTTTTGATCGTTTCATCTGGGGACGGATGAAAAAGAAGTAAAAAACCACGATGATCAGAACGAGGGGTAAAAAGGAATACCAGCCACTTTGCTGTCCACCCTGGCCCTGTGGAGCCATTAGAAGGATGTTTAATAAGTTTGTCATAGAGATTTATAATTTGCGATTTACGATTTACGATTTACGATTTACGATTTTATTGCTACTGATGTTTGTTTTTATGATTATTTTTCGGTGCCGGGATTAACCACCTGGGCTTTGATCCTGATCACCGAAGTATTTGGCTGGGTGTTGGAGGCAACAATCACGTTTTTTGACTGGAATCCCCGCTTGCCATTGCTGTTAAAAGCAACTTTTACCGTCCCTTTTCCACCCGGGCGAATGGGTGTTTTAGGGTAGGAGGGAACCGTACAGCCGCAGGAAGTGGAAACTTCGGCTATAATCAGGTCTGATTTTCCGGTGTTTGTGAAATTGAAAGCGTACGATACAGTCTCTCCTTCGATGATCCTTCCGAAATCATGTTCTGTTTCATCAAATAGAATGACCGGAAGTGAACCTTTGCCGGAAGTTCCGTTTGCTGAATTTGGGTTGTTCACCAAATCAGCCGGTAAACTTTCCTGTCCGTTTTGCCCTCCGGATTTACACCCGGATATGGTCACCATTGCTATCAGTGAAATAAATAAGGCAAGCATTCTGGCATTCATGATAACTGCGATTTTAGCGGTGCAAAGGTACGATTTTTTTTTTTACTTTTACCGCTATGCGTATCTACCTGATAGGATACATGGCTTCGGGAAAATCGAACTTTGGCAGACTGCTGGCTGAAAAGCTTGACTATGGTTTTCTTGACCTTGATTATTGGTTTGAAGAGCGTTTCAGGATCAGTGTTCTTGATTTTTTTGAAAAATATGATGAAGGGCTCTTTCGTAAAATTGAACGATCACTCCTGCAAGAAACAGTAGAACTGGAAAATATGGTGATTTCCACCGGTGGTGGAACTCCCTGTTTTTTCGATAACATGGAAATTATCAAAAAGGCTGGTACATCCATATATCTCTGCTGGGAGATTCCTGCACTTGTTGGCCGCCTTAAACTGGTTAAAAGGAAACGGCCATTGCTGAAAAACATTCTGCCATCCGAACTTGAAGGCAGGGTTGCTGAAGATTTGTCCAGGCGGGCGTTTTACTATAATCAGGCCGATTTGATCGTCAGTGGCGAAGAATTCGATCCGGATAAACTGATCCGTTTGATACGATACCGGTGACAGCGCTTAATGTCTTAATTTTAACAAGGCAATATTTTCAACATGCTGGGTATGAGGGAACATGTCGACCGGTTGACACGTCTCCATGGAATAACGTTCGGTAAGCAATGCGATATCCCTTGCCTGGGTTGCAGGGTTGCAGCTGACATACACCAGCTTTTCCGGACACACATCCATGATGGTTCGTACCACCTTCTCATGCATGCCATTTCTTGGCGGGTCGGTAATGATGATATCCGGCTTTCCTTGTGCCGTGATAAACTCAGGGGTCAGTATTTTCTCAGTTTCTCCGGCAAAAAAAACAGTATTGGAGATGCCGTTGATTCGTGAATTGATTTCGGCATCGGATATGGCAGCAGGAACAGATTCGATCCCAACCACCTTTTTTACATAAGGCGCAATATAGTTTGCAATGGTTCCGGTGCCGGTATAAAGATCATAAACCAGGTTATCTCCGGCGAGCAAAGCAAGTTCTGCGGTAATACGGTAAAGATTTATCGCCTGGAAGGAGTTGGTCTGGAAAAAGGAGGCAGGTCCGATGCGAAATTCAATTTCTTTCCCACCTGCCACGAAGGGTGGCATCTTTTCTGTAATGAATGATTCACCTTTGTAAAGGTTGAATGCAAGATCGTAGATGGTATCATTCTGTTTTGGATTGATCACATAGAAAAGACTGGTGATTTCAGGAAACATGCCAGCCAAATGATCAAGCATTGGCATCAGTTGCTCTTCCCTGTCGCGGACTACCAGAATCACCATCAGTCCGCCTGCTTCGGTATTGCGGATGATCAGGTTACGTAAAAAACCCTGCCAGGTTCGCACGTCATAAAAAGCCAGGTCATGGTCCATGGCAAATTTTCGAGCTTCAGTGCGTATTGCATTTGCAGGATCCTTCATATGAAAGCATTCCTGAATATCGACAACTTTGTCAAAAAACTGCGGGATATGGAATCCCAGCGCGTTAGTGTTGGTGGGTCCCGTTTCAACATTGCGGTCCTCATCCGTAAGCCAGCGGTGATTTGAGAAGGTGAAATCCAATTTGTTACGGTAATACCTTGTTTTCGGTGATGGAAGGATGGGCAATATGACCGGATTTTCCAGTTTCCCGATCCTGGTAAGGCTTTCAAACACCTGTTTTTGTTTGTAGAATAACTGCTCCTCATATTTCATGTTCTGCCAGCGACAACCACCGCAAAGTCCGAAATGGGAACAATGAGGTTCGATTCTCCTGGTGGAAAATTGATGAAAATGAATCGCTTTGCCTTCGAGATATTTCTTTTTTTTGCGTGTTATCTGAACATCCACCACATCGCCGGGAACCACGAAAGGCACAAATACGATCTTCTCATTGATTTTTCCAACTGCCATCCCTTCAGCACCAGCATCGATAATTTCTACGTTTTCGTATATCATGTCAGGCGTTTTGCTTGTTTTCCCGGATCAAATATTTTTTGATGACCGCGTACAAATCATCTTTCCGGAAAGGCTTGGACAGATAATCATCCATCCCGGCCTCAAGGCATTTCTCGCGATCCCCGGGCATTGCGATGGCGGTTAAAGCTATAATTGGAACCCGACTGCCAGGGGTTTCCAGCTGCCGGATGTCCCTGGTCGCCTGGAAACCGTCTCTTTCAGGCATATGAACATCCATAAAAACAAGATCTACTTTGTTTTCCTTAAACTGTACAACAGCCTCATCACCGTTAACAGCCGAAATCACCTGAACACCAGTTTTCAATAACATGACGCTCAGCAATTTCATGTTGATACTGTTGTCTTCCGCTATCAAAATAGTCTTTCCCGGTTCAATGTTTAACGTATCATCCATGGTTTGAGATTGTTGATCTGATTTTTCGTGTTTTTGCAACTGACCATGATGAATCAGGTCGTAAAAATCCTTCATTTTCACCGGTTTGGTAAGATATTGCTGAATGCCAAGATCTTTAGATTTTTCAAGCAGGTTATTCTTTTCAATAGATGAATACATGAAAATAACAGGTTCACTGGAGAGATTTTGGCTGTCCCTGATTTTTTTAGCAACAGAAATGCCATCCATGCCGGGCATGCACATATCAAGAATCACAAGATCAAACACATGGTTCGTATGACTAGCAGTTTCCAGCGTATCAATGGCATCCTTACCATTGGAGCAAACCACCGAATCGATTCCCCAGAAGGTAAGCATATCTTTCATAATCTTGAGATTGGTTTGGTTATCATCAACTACGAGAACACTGTTGATCTTCGGTTTTAGAACTTTATGCTCCTCAGGAATTTTTTTTACGAGTATCAAAGGCAATTCGAAACTGAAGGTACTGCCTGCCCCGAGTTCACTTTCCACCGTCAGCGACCCGTGCATGATTTCGGTTAATAGCTTGGAAATAGACAATCCCAGTCCCGTTCCGCCGTATTTCCTTGTTGTGGAATTATCAGCCTGGGTGAACTGATCGAAAATATGTTGCTGTTTGCCGTCCTCAATGCCGATGCCTGTATCCTTAACACTGAATAAAATTCTGACTGCGCCTTCCTCCTCATCATCGCATGGCAGCCTCCTGGCTGAAACGTAAATCTCACCTTTATCAGTGAATTTAATGGCATTGCTGATAAAATTCACCAATATCTGCCTGATTCGCAATGGATCGCCGTAAAAGTACTCGGGCAATCCTGGTTCAATTTCACACAATAATTCCAGGTTTTTTTCAAATGCTTTTACGGTCAGGATGTCAACACTTTTCTCAAGAACATCATAAATATTAAACTCAACATGTTCGATGTCCAGTTTTCCGGCTTCAATTTTCGAGAAATCGAGAATGTTGTTTATGGTATCCAGCAGCAGGTATGCGGAGGTTTGAATTGTTTCAAGATAATCGCGTTGACTTGTTGAGAGGTTGGTGGTCAGTGCAAGTTCTGTCATGCCGATTACCCCGTTCATCGGTGTTCTGATCTCATGGCTCATGGTTGCAAGGAATTCTGATTTCGCTTTACTAGCTCTTTCAGCCTCATCCTTGGCTTTTTGAAGTGCTGTTTCAATCAGTTTTCTTTCGGTAATATCTATAAGGATGGCAATGATTGCCGGTTCGTTGTCGAAAATAATGTTGTCGCTCCTGATGATCGTATCTTTAACTTCGCCCTTCCTGGTGATGGCTTTTATCTCATAATCCCTCACCAGGCTGGTCCCTTCAATCCTTTTTTTCATGTTTTCCATGACGGTTGCTTTCGACTCTTCGGCGATAAATTCCATGATGTTGCGTCCAATCATATCTTCAAACGAAACACCTATCACAGAGAGCGCTGCTTCATTGGCAAAAAGAATTTTCCCCAGCCGGTGAATAATAATGAGATCGGGAAGTTTATGAACAAGCGTTGAGTACCTCTGATTGCTGTCGAACAGGGCTTTTTCAACTTTTTTCCGCTCCGTGATATCTTCAAAGCTTTCAATTCCGCCAATGATGTTTCCCATTGGATCCTTAAGTGTGTCGACATTTTTAGAAACGGTAATTGTATGTCCCGATTTGTTCCGCAGGGTGCATTCACGTCCGTGAATAGGTTTGGCAATCGAAGGCTCAAATAAACCACAGCGGTCGTTGCAGGGTGTCTCTGCAAAAGCATGGCAGCTGTTTCCAATCATTTCCTGTTTGGAAAATCCGGTTATTTCTTCAGCCTGTTTATTCCAACTGGTAATTCTCTGGTCACAATCAACGGTGAAAAGTGCACTTGGGATAACCTTGTAAATAAGCTCTGCGAATTCTTTTGCCTCTGTCAGGGCTTTTTCCGTTCGTTTCCGTTCGGTAATATCCTCCTTGATTGCGACGAAACTTGTCAGGTCACCTTGTTGATTTTTAATTGGCGCAATGCTGGTTGATTCCCAGAAAAAGTCGCCATTTTTCTTTTTATTGTAAATTTCACCTTTCCATTCATTTCCTGCTGAAATAGTGGTCCATAAATTTTCATAGAACGCAGCATCCTGGAAGCCTGATTTTAACATCCTTGGATATTGCCCGATGGCTTCTTCCGCCTGGTAACCTGTGAGCTCGGTAAACCGCTTGTTTACATATTCAATTTTGCCCTGTAGATTTGTGATCATGATGGTATTGGCGCTCTGCTCAACGGCGGTTGATAACTTTTTAATCTGTTCATCCGCATGATCTTTTTCTTCGATTTTCTTAACAAGGTCAACTTGCTGGGAATTAAACCTGCGAATAAGCCTGGCAATATCGCCAAATTCGTCCTGTTTTTCAATAAAGTCCTTCACCTCCCCGATATTGCCATTGGATAAACTCCTGGTTATCTGCTTAAGGGGTGTCGATATCCATTTGTTGATCCAGAAAAAGAATACAAAGCAGACGAGGATCAGCATCAAAGCCCCGGCAATGGCAAAATAACCAAGCATTGTCAGTTCGCTTGCCAGGTTATTGGCACGATAAAATTTTAAAAAACCCGTTTTGGAGTTGTTAGGGCCATCCAGGTCCTGGTAGATCAACTCAGTATCCTTTAGCCGTTTTATGGGTTTAATATCATTTGGATGAATTTCGATCGCAAACCCTGTGGCTAATCCAATTTCCGCACAATAGGAAGAGTCCCATTTTTTGGAAGCAACCAGGTAGGCATTCGGTTTGGTCTTTCGTACAATATCGAAAGTAGGCACAACCGTTGCACCAAAAAGTTCATAGAGGATCCCGTTCTGGAACATGAAACAGCTCCAGGTGTTTTTTTCTGAAAATAACTTTTTTACCAGCGGGGGGGGCAATGAAATATCCTGGTCAATGGAATCATTTGCACCGAAAGCAAGTTTTCCGTCAAGGTCATAAATGCCAAGATAACTCATGCCGAATGTAGCAACGATCGGGGCAAGATTATTTTTTGCCCAGAGCAAATCGTTGGTTTTGGAGAAAGCAACCATTTCGTCCCAGGCTGAGTTGTCTTTAACAGGTTTTAAAAAACCTTCCATTTTAAATTTCAGGACCGTCTTTATAACGTTTTCATCACTATTTTGCTTGGAAGCCACATACAAATTTTGTTCTTCAGCCCGGATGTAAAAAAAACCAGCCACAAATAATGAGAAAAAACCTAACAGGGCAATAAACAACAAGGTAATCCTGGTATTGGTTTTCATAATTTACCACTTTATGTAACAATATTAATCATTTTTTTAATGGGAACCAATGAATTGCTGACAATATTGGCATTGTCCCACAAACAACCCGAGATTTCTTTTCGTTTGAAGAACAACAATAATTA